>ERZ840517.1431-NODE-1431-length-25422-cov-4.027674_pt1 | contig 25422 bp, 28 predicted proteins | sample MGYA00519876_ERZ840517 | MGnify/ENA primary metagenome ERZ840517 (study PRJEB31850, sample SAMEA3708882) | human gut metagenome | biome: human gut; feature: human-associated habitat; material: faeces | place: China | collected 2014 ... | reverse complement strand
ACAATTATGATAATGTAATTTCATGCGTCTGCATAGCGTCTTGCTGTGCGGGCGCATTTCTTTTGCTTTGCTTCGGGCCAATTTGGCCCGAAGTCCAGCCCCGGTGCCGTTCTCCTCCGGCCTTCGTTTCGATCACTTGTCAACACCCAACACCGAAACGGAGGTACACAATGAAAGAAATCAATTTGCGGGATTTTTACCCGTGGTATAAAGAGGATGTCATTATCGAAGTCACCGAAGAAGTTGCGGAAGAATTGCTGGCAGGTCAGCGGTACATAAAAGCCAGCCGCCGCCGTGTCTACCGCAACAAGGCGCACTATTCGCTGGATGCCGAGGATGGTATCGAATATTTCGCCTGCTTCTCCAATCCCTCCCCGCAGGAGCTGATTGAGCGCATGGAGCGGTTTGAACAGCTCTGCCACGCTCTGAACAGTTTGCCGGACGCACAGGGCCAGCGGGTGTTTGAGCACTATCTACTGGGCCATTCGGTCAAAGCGATTGCCGCCGCCGAGGGCGTGACGGAACAGGCCATTACTGCCGCTATCCGCCGGGGCTTGGAAAACATGAAAAAATATTTGAAAAATGTTCTGTAAGCCTGTTGTTTTTGATCTTTCAACTGACACGGTTAATGAGAGGAAAAACAATCCTCCCACAACTGAATAGCGGGTAATTTGGAGTACCCAGCAGGGAGCCAAGCAGCAGGTACGCAAAGACTTTTCCGTAAGGGAAACGAGCGACAACTACCCATGCCGCAGGTGGGGACGAGCCATCCCCACAGCCACGATCTGCAAAGGGCCGCAAGGGATAAGCTGGCAGCTTATCCGCTCCAACTTGCCGCACGATCCAGCGGGAGTGCTGGCGGAAAATTATCGTTGTCTTGTGACAGGCCAAACATACAGGGCCAGCACTCCCAGCTTTCTATGAAAGGGGTAAATAAAACTATGGGTGAAGAATGGAGCAACAACGCTTGCCGTGGCTATGTCATAAAGGCGATGGAAAACTGCGGCTTTCATGCAAAGGAAATCCAGCAGGTACTGATCGAGCTCTATGAGGTCTTTGACTTCTGCTCCGTTGAAGAAGCAGCGGATTATTTTGAAAACTGGCAGTCCTGACCTCGGGCCAACTTGGCCCGAAGCGTGGAGAAAGACGAAAGGGCGGCACCGTTCTCTTGGTGCCGTCCTTTTGTGTTTCCCCACCGAGACAATGCGGGAACTATGCTGGCAGTCAACCCACTTTGAAAAGGAGGCTTCTATGGTGCAATCCGTTACTTATCAGAGCGAAACCAAGACCGTCCCTTTTCAGGGGAAAACCATTGTGCTGGAGAGTCTTACGCCGGTACTTTCCCCCAAGGAAAAGGAGAAACGGAAAAAAGAGATTGAACGCTGTTTGTATGAGGTATTCAGCAAATACCGGGCGGCCGGGGACAAACGGCACTAACGCTCCACAACATTGTTGTCCGGGGCTATCAATGGTATAATATACTTGTAGGTTGGTAGCTCCATTCCCACAGGAAAGGAGCCCAACATGAATATTAGAGAAGATGTAATTTATGCAAGACAGTCGGTAGACCGCAAGGACAGTATTAGCATTGAGAGCCAGATTGATTTCTGCAAGTATGAGTTGAAGGGAGGCAGTTGCCGGGTTTTCAAGGACAAGGGCTATTCGGGAAAGAACACCGACAGGCCCGAGTTTCAAAAGCTCCTTGGCGAGATCCGCAAGGGCAAGGTTCGCCGGGTAGTAGTTTACAAGCTGGATAGAATAAGCCGCTCCATTCTGGACTTCGCAAATATGATGGAGCTGTTTCAGGAATACGATGTGGAGTTTGTTTCCTCCACGGAGAAGTTCGACACCTCGACCCCGATGGGCCGGGCCATGCTGAATATCTGTATCGTGTTCGCCCAGCTTGAACGGGAGACAATCCAGAAGCGTGTCACGGACGCTTACTACTCCCGGTGCCTGAAAGGCTTCCACATGAGCGGCCAAGCCCCCTATGGCTTTGAATTGGAGCCTACGGTGGTAGAGGGTATCCGCACAAAGATGATGGCGGCTGACCCCGTGGCCGCTAACCATGTTCGTCTGATGTTTGAAATGTACGCCGAGCCGGAAACCTCCTTTGGAGACATTACCCGGTATTTTGAGGAACAGGGTATCAAGATTTATGGGAAGTCATTGACACGCCCCTTCTTGTCCCAGCTACTCCGAAACCCGGTCTATGCACAGGCCGATTTGGAAATGTACGAGTTCTTCAAAAGTCAGGGTGCGGTGGTAGCTAATGACGCCGCCGACTTCGCCGGGACAAATGGCTGCTATCTCTATCAGGGCCGGGATGTGAAGGAGGACAAGGACAAGAGCCTGAAAGATCAGATACTTGTGATTGCTCCCCATGAGGGCTTTGTACCCTCCGACATTTGGTTACGGTGCCGCAAGAAGCTGATGACAAACATTACCTTTCAGAACGGGCGCAAGGCCCGGAACACTTGGCTGGCCGGGAAAATCAAATGTGGGAAATGCGGGTACGCTCTCAAAACGACCCATAACCCCTCCGGCTATGAATACCTGCGCTGTTCCAAACGGGCCGACCACAAGGGCTGTCCGGGGTGCGGCACACTCCGCAAGAATGAGTTTGAACAGTTCATTTTCACCGCTATGGGAGAAAAGTTCCGGGAGTTCAAGCTACTCCGGGGCGGCGAAGAAAAGGCCAACCCGAAGATCACCGCCTATCAAGTGGAGCTCGCACAGGTTGAAGCCGAGATTGAAAAACTACTTGATACGCTGACCGGGGCCAACGCCACCTTGCTTGCCTACGCTAACAAGAAAATCGAGGACTTGGACAACCGCCGCAAAACGCTGTCCAAGGCGATTGCAGACCTGTCCGTTGAAACGCTGTCATCCCAGCAGATTGAATTGTTGTCCGGGTATCTGGACGATTGGGAAAACATCAGCTTTGAGGACAAAAGGAAAGCCGCTGACGGCCTGATTTCATCAATCAGCGCAACCAGCGACTATGTAAAGATAGAGTGGAAAATATGACCTATTTTCCACTCCATCAAACCACTTGTTTCTTTATACCGCTTGTAGCCCCTTGTAAACCGTTGCTTCATTTGGATAAATTACAGTGTTTAAAAATCATCTGCCATACCGGTCATGGTATTGCGGCGTTGCCTTAAATGTATCAGAAAATAAGAAAAACCGGTCATTTCAAACGAAATAACCGGTTGATCTGGTACGCCAGAAGGGATTCGAACCCCCGACCTTTTGGTTCGTAGCGCTTGTGAAACTGTTTCGGTAGGTAAAATATCGTGTAAAACCGTCCCGTTTGGGTCGGTTTCTGCTTTTCGGAACGCTAGAAATTGGGAAAAGCTAATGGTGTCCAAAGCGTTCGGACGGTTAATGGACGGTAAAAATGGACGATTTTCTTTTGTATTTCATGAAGTCTGTGGCTGACATTTGGAGGATAGAAAGCAGAAAATATTGTGTAATTTCCTCCAAATCATGTGGAATTAGTCAAACGTGTACGGGTGTTTCACGATTTAATTGCTCTAACACCAGTTCCATGCTTCGCTGCCAATACTTTGCGTTGGGAATATGAATCGGTTTCCGTTCTTTCTCCACGGCCTTAAATAGCGGCAACAGCAATTTTCTGGCGAAAGTCTGTCGATCGTTGCTGGCGTACATATCCTTGAGCGTTTTTGCGGTTAAGCTGCTCCCCAGTCGTTCAACAATGGTCTTTAGCTCGTTTTGCGTGATAAGATGTTCCTCAGTCAGCGCCAACAGCTCCTGCTCGATTATATGACACATTTGCTCGGCATCATCTTCGATGAAATGATCCATTACTGCCGAAGATGCTTTGCCTGCCAGCGCGCCGCCGCCAAAGGCTCCGGCCAGTCCACCGATCACACCGCCGACAGCAGTACCAATAATCGGAACTGCTGAACCGATTGCAGCGCCTGCGGCAGCACCTCCAACCCAGCCAGCAGTGCCTCCGGCGACAGAGGATGCGGTATTGGTCACATTTTTGAATAGCTGCTTTCCGGAAATACGGCCGCGGAAGATATTCACTACATCACCTGCAGATAGAATAACAACCGAGGCCGAACCGGTAATAATGTTGCCGCGCAGTAATTTGGAGGCGCTCTTCATCGCTGCTGCACCATAGATATTCTTGCCTTGGCGAAAAGCATTTACAAGCAGAGCAGAAGTTTTCGGACCCATTACGCGGACAATCGCTTCGCTGCTTCCTACCAGTAAACTGTTTAATCCGGCTTTAGAGAGCTGTCCGGCGAAAATAGCGGTAACAAATGAAATGCCGCCGACCTTCAAACCGCTGTACGCTGCATTTTTTAGAGCGATTTCAGGCGTATCGCCGTTCCAAACCGAAGTAGCAAAAGTCAGCACAGCCGTTACACCAAAGGCCGAGGATGCAATAATCATACCGTTTGCTGCATCATAGGTCAGTGACTCTACTGTTCCGGCTTTTGCGATATTTTTTGCCTGTTCGTAGGTAAAGTGTCCCTTACGCACGATCTGTTGTGCTTCATTAGGATCAGATACTCCCGGGACTTCACCGCGACGAATACGCTCCTGCATGGCCTGTATAGCCGATTCATATTTGTCGCTGGGAACTTCGATTTGCATTGGTTTTCCGTCTGAACCCATGTATCGGAATTGACCATTTTCGAAGCATTCAGAAATACACTTACCGCCGGTTTTACAATATTTCGATTGGATTTCCACACCGTCCACCAAACGATCGGCACCATTCTTCGCGTTGTCATCACCGAGGATACGCGCATCATGTCCGGTGTATCGGTCATACAGCGTATTGGCACGCTCGGCTGCAAAGCCATGTCCGCGTACAGCATGAAACTTCTCCTCGCCATATGCAGTAGCGCCGGAGCTTACATTACTGTACACCGTTCCGGCAGTTTGCGAATTTTTCGGCTTTCTTTGGGAGGATATCCTTTTATTCTTTTCGGAGTTCATCGCTCCCAACCTCCTTGGTGTTGTTAAAGCTGCTTCAAACGAGTTCTCACCTGCTTGATCGTCTGCAGATACTTTCTAACGATACGCTGACAGGTTTCAAAATTATCTGGATCTTCCTCTAAATCGGGCAGGTAAAGCTTTAGTCCCTGTAAGCATTTTGCAGAGGCTTTCTGCAACTGTGTGGGGTTCTCGCCATCGGCCAATAGTTCGTCAATTTCTTGTTCGATTTCGCCATCTGATTCTTCCAGCAGTTCGATCAAAGACTGCGCTTCTTCTACAAAGGAATCGAGTTCATCCTCATCATATTCTAGCACATCGTTGACCTGCAGTAAAACCTCTTTGATATATTCTTGTGCATCGTCAATATCCAGTGCTTCATTACCATCAGATAAAGCCAGCGGCTCAGATTCTGCAGACAGCTGTTGGGCGGATTGATTCGATTCATTGCTGGTATCCTGCTCTTCATTGAGTCCATCCAGAAAGCTCGATGCCAGATCAAGAAGTCCGCCTGCAATATCCCATCCAGTAGGTGCGGTTTCAATCTGATACAGCTCAGTCAGCAGCTCGTTAAATGCCGCCAGATTGTAGGACGAGGGAAGAGAACGATAGTTGATTCCTTCATCATATCTGCAGATAGAATTATCGTCACTATGGTAGAAACCATCCTCAGCGAACAGAAAACCCTTTTTACCGCTGCTAAATACGGTTTCATCAATTAAGCCAAAAACATCTTCTTTCCTGACATTGCCAGCATAAGTCATACATGCGTTGTTAATCAATTCCGACGGAATACGTCCGTATACATAACAAGGGTATACAGAATTGCAACGTGGCAGATATTCCTGAATGACTGCAATTTTCTTTTCTCGTTTTCCCATAGTGACCTGCTCCATTCTAAATAATCATTAAGTTCTAAGAATGATAAATTTGACAATTGCGATTCCGATTGTCGAAATCTGTATATTTGCATTATACACCGAAAGTTCCTATATTTCCACCCTAAAAGTTTATTCTTCGCGAGAACTATCCGGGGTACACTAAACGAAAAGAGTCAACGGAGGAGCAGCATGGACTGGGTAGCTATCGGCGGACGTATCCGCAAGCAACGCGAATATTTGGGACTGACACGCGAGCAGTTTGCCGAAAAACTAGATATTACGCCCAAGTTTTGTGCGGATATTGAATTGGGTACCAAGGGTATGTCCGTTCCAACACTGTGCCGTATCGCAACTACGCTCAGCCTGTCCACCGACTATATTTTGTTTGGTAAGCAGGAGAAAAAAGATAAACTTTGGGTGTTCAAGGCGCTTTCGCCGATGATAGAGAGTGTAACGCCGAGTCAGCTTCCTTATTTGGAATCCGTACTGAAAACGGTTATTAGTGCCATGAATCATAAAGATGGTTAATGTGGTTCAATAGATCAGTTTGACTTCAATGAGAATCGGAAGTAGTAGATAGCAAAACTTGGGGAGATGACTGTGGCTAAGGAAAACGCTGATGATATTTACTGTCCAGAATAGCTATTCAATAAAGTCTTACGAGATTTACGAAGACGAAACCTGATTGTATTAACTGATTGATGGGAAATGACCCAGATCTGGTTCAACAGGGGTATATATGGTCTGATAAATAGCAGTTGAGACGTGTTTTAATAAATGTAACATGCTATAGCCATTGTAATTTCTCTCATGTTGCATTATAATTAATTAACGGTGGGCCTTCGTGCCGCCAAGGCAAGCCGTATGGGAATATCCCATACGGTATTTTTATACAGTTTGTAAATTGTTCTTATAAACGAGGTGAATATATGCCCGACAACACGCATGTTCCAGACAAACTGGAAGGATATATGCTACAAGTACGCCATGCTCTTTATGAGTTAATTTCCCTAGATGAACGTATTGTCAGCGTTGAGGCGTACGATGATGTAGCAGTGGAAAAAGAAGGCCTCTTAATTGCTGAGCAAACCAAAAGTGTATTATCTAATAATAACCCAGTTACAGATAGAGCGGAAGCTTTTTGGAAAACAATTTATAACTGGTGCAATTATTTTACTCATGGGCAATATCCTCATAAGGTTGTTTTAAAGTATATTGTTGTTTCATCTCACCCCTTAAAAGCAGGCACTATTCCTACCTTATTTGCAGAAGCAAAAGATAAAGTCGAGGCAACAAAAGCATTGGAAGATGCCAGAAAAAGTTTATTTGGTGAAACTAAAGATGTGGAAAAGAGTCGATCAATTAGTAAGACGATAAAACCGTATATTGATTATTGCTTTGCGCTTGAAAATAAAGAAACGGTTATTAAGGTTATTTCTCTCATGGAAATTGATATTCATGAAGATACATACGATCAAAAGCTGTTTAAAAGGTTTCAAATGCAATCAATTCCTTTTGAATATGCAACAGAACTTTTTGAATCCATGTTGGGATGGGTAAGTGAACAGATACATCAGCAGACTAAGGAGAACAAACCTGCATATATTTCGTCAAGAGATTACAGGTCGGCTTTAGATTTACAGATTAGAAGCAGAGATCAAAAAGTAATACTGAGTGCAGTTTCGGTTCAACCTGAAACTAATCAGACGACTGCTGAAGTAGAGCGGCATGATACATATATCAGGCAACTTGAATTAATTGATGTGGATAAAGCATATATTTTTGAAGCTGCCAGTGATTTTCTAAGAACAAGCGCGGAAAAAACAGCTTGGGCTCAAAAGGGGCTTATTAACAAAGAAAACCTTACTGATTATCATGATGGTCTAAAAAGGCTATGGAAAACTCAGAAACTATGTTTGAATATGCTTGTTGATGATATTGGAAAAGGAAAGGATTTGTATGGCCGATGCTTAGGTCAGGCGATAACTCATCGGCTCCTTGGGAGAGATGTTCCAAGCTTTTTTGGTAGTGGTTCGCTTCAAGCATTGGCAAATGAGCCATCTGATCGACCGACTATAGGGTGGCATCCTCGGTATATTGAGTTGTTGGAAGGAAATGATGAAGGTGATAAATAACATAGATCGTGAAGTATATTATGTTCAAAATCCAGCTATTGGTGCTGCGGTTTTATGGAAATTTATTTATGGATATTATCTCAAGGAAAATAAGATGATTCCATTTCCGCTGCTATTTATTGTGTTACCGATTATTCTTCGAGAAGACTTATGTACTGCCATTAAATCCACGCAGAAAAAGAAAGGGCTTTCAAAAGTATCAGAAAAGTTGTTTAAGGATAAGAAAAACGATGATTTATATACTATCAACAAAAGTGCTATAGAATTACGTCCTTTGACGTTGTCCTCCTTTAATATTGGTATATCTGCAAGGCTATTTTCTATAGATATTTTAACTGCCCAAGTTTTTCCGCTAGCACATACAAGGAAACCTAGGTTGTCCCCTTCGACAAAAGATTTGCTGGACGCTGCAGAAAAGTTGGGAATGTGGTGTTCAGAATTGAGTCTGCTTGAAATATGTGAATGGTTGAAAGTGAGATTTTAGCATGAAATTTTATATAGATAGCATATTATTATGGCCAAAGAAAACAAATCTAACATATCGGCGGGTGAAGTTTGAGCCAGATAAAATAAACATTATTACTGGTACATCGAGAACTGGAAAATCTGCAATTATTCCAATTATTGATTATTGTCTGGGCTCTGCGAAATGTACTATTCCTGTTGATACAATACGAAATGCATGTGCATGGTTTGGTGTGTTATTTAGTCTTGAAGAGGAACAGTTATTACTTTGTAGACGAGAGCCTGGAAATCAAATGGCAACTGGAGATATGTTTATTCTTAAAAATAAGGAGATTATAATTCCAGAAACCATTGCAACTAATACAACTTGTACGGAAGTAAAAAATATTTTGAATGAGTTGTTTTCGATGTCGTTTTTAGACCTTGATCCTACATCTAACAATTTCTCATCCCATCCATCATATAGAGATTTCATGGCATTTTTGTTTCAACCACAGAATATTGTGGCAAATGCTGATGTATTATTTTATAAAGCGGATACAACAGAACATAGGCAGAAGTTAATTAATATTTTTCCGTATGCTTTGGGGGCTGTAACTTCAAAAGTTCTTGCTGCAAGGCAAGAACTGGATAAGTTAAAGAAGCAGAGAGATCGCTTGCTTCGTGATATTAAGACGATCAAGGATGTTTCAGAGGGATGGAAACAAGAAGTTGCGGGTTGGTTAGCTCAAGCAAAAGATATGGGATTAACAACCGTTCATTTCAATGAGGGTTTGAGTTTTGATGATCAGGTTCAGCAACTTGAATCAATAGTTGAAAGAGCAGAAACAGATACTCAATTAATTGCTTCAAATATAAAGGATTTATCAGCTGAATTGGTTGAACTGCGCAAAGAAGAACAACATATTGCTTCGCAACTTTTTGCTCTTCAAAAGAGACATACCGAAATGCTCCAACTACGGCAATCTGTAGGACAATATGAAGAGTCGTTACAAGTCCAACTTCAACGGCTTGAAATATCAACTTGGCTGAAGACACTTGCTGGGACAGATGGCATATGTCCTTTTTGCAATAGTTCGCATTCAGGTGTAACTGAAGAGTTAGATGTACTATGTCAAGCTATTAAGGAAATTGAGCAATCTGCAGGGAATATGCAGAATATACCTGCAGCCTTCGAGAGAGAATTACAAGTTGTTGAAACTGAAATTGGATATTATACTGAAAAACTCAATGCAATTCGGAAACGTATTCGTGAAGAAAGTGGAAGAAATACTATCATATCGAATAAAAAATATACTTTGGCAGGAATGTCATATTTTCTCGGAAAGATGGAGGCAAGTGTCCAGACTTTTCAACGAATAGGGAAAAATAGTGATCTTGAAAATCAGTTAAATGATTTAGAAGATAGGATTCATGATTTGGAAGGTATCGTACATGAATCTGAGATTCGTAAAAAAATTGATGCTGCCACAAAGTATATTAACCAAAAAATTGTGGAGATTATCAAAAATTTAGATATTGAATATCCTGATAATCCGGTCGAATTTGTAATTAAAGATTTGACGCTTAAGGTAAAAAATGCAAGTGGTCGTGATGATTATCTTTGGGAAATTGGAAGTGCTTCCAATTGGCTTGCTTATCATATTGCAACAATCTTAGCGTTTCAACAGTTCTTTCAAACTCGAGGAAGCGTTGTTATTCCTAATTTTGTTATTTTTGATCAGCCGAGCCAAGTATATTTTCCTCAGAATTCTCGTAACAGTACTTTGTCGGAAGAAAATGCACAAATTGCTGACGAGGATAAGCGGGCAGTTCAGAAGATTTTTATTGCGATGGATAAATTTCTTCATGATACACAAAAAAATGTGCAAATTATTGTGACAGAACACGCCGATGAAGATATATGGGGCGATGTGCATTCTTCTCATCTTGTTGAAAGATGGAGAGGAAATAACGACAAGTTAATTCCAGTTGAGTGGATTACATAAGGGTAAATTGAGATATAAAAAGAATAGATATAATGTTTATGCTTCAGAATTAAGTTATCGTTAAGAAAAGCCGTATGCTGATAAAGCATACGGCTTTTCGGTTACTTATCCAGTAGCTTAGCCCTTGCGTAAAACCGCGTTTTACTCATGCCAAGCAGATTCATCGCCTGTACAGCGGTAATCTCACCGCTGCGCCAGCGGGCGACAACGCGCTCAAAATCGGGATAGTCCTTCGCGGCCTTGCCGCGATATTTACCCTGAGCTTTGGCGATAGCGATACCCTCTCGCTGGCGCTGTAAGATATACTCGCGTTCCAACTCCGCGACTGCTGCAAATACAGTCAACATAAACTTGCCGGTCGGCGTAGTAGTGTCGATTGCTTCTTTGCGGCTGACAAACTCTACCTGCTTTTCAGTCAGACGCTCTACCAGATCGAGCAGATCACGAGTGTTGCGGGCAAAGCGGCTGATGGACTCGACGATAACGGTATCACCGCGCCGCACATATTCCATCATACGACGCAGTTCGGGACGGTCAGCGTTCTTGCCGCTGGCCTTGTCAATAAACAGTTCATCGACACCGAGTTCACGGAGCATAATTTCCTGTCTCGCGGTATTTTGTTCTTCTGTGCTGACACGCACATAACCAATTTTCATAGTACGTTCTCCTGTCAAAAAAGAATTTCCCGTTTAAGTTGGTTGAAATTTCGGGACGTTCCAAAACTCCAAAACCGACTTAAACGGGACGATTTCCAAGCGTTCCGTATAGGTATACCCAAACGGAACTGTTCATTTTTGTCGCTTTCAGTATTCGTCACGCTCGATGAATTCGAGCATTGCTTTGCGCTGAATACGCCAGCGATTTCCGACGCGGAACGCCGGAATTTCGTTTTCATGCAGAAGCCGCAGCATGGTGCCGCGGCTGACCTGCAAAATCTGCTGACACTCATGCAGTGTCAAAACATCGGGATATTGGTTTAGATTCACGTCTATCAGCCTTTCTGTGCAGTTTATTGTACTGTTTTGCACAGAAAAGGCTGATTTGTTATTTGGACACATCTTTATCGTGCAGCACATGGATTGCTGCCGCCACCGCCGCGACAAATTTAATGCCGAACAGCAGCGTGTTCTTGATTACTTTCATTGGGTCACCACCTTTCTTAATATGCGTAGAGCAGCTCACCGGTCATTTCGTGGAGCAGGGTCGGATCGTAGAGCATTTCCTCAATCTCCTCCTCCGAGCAGCCGTAGTCGAGCAAAGCCTGTATCTCATCAGTTGAAACGCCAAATGCCTTGGCAACGCTGAAAAGATCGTCATAATTTATGGGCGTATCCTCGTAGTCGCTGCGATAGTACGGATACTTACGCCACCAACGCTCGAAAGTCGTGTGCGGTGTGAAACTTCCGGTCGTGAGTTGTCCCGCTCGGTCGATCTTCAAAATCTCGCCCTCCTTCGGTTCGAGAATGTCAGTGGGTGCTTTCAGCCGCAGCTTCTTTATAGCTTTGCAGAGGATTTCCTGCGTTGAAGCATAAATCAGAAAACCATCGTAGAATATAACGCAAAGCGGGTTATCGCCAACGATGAACCAGATAGCGTTATCCTTATCCAGAACGGTAAACACAAATGAACCCTCGACCTTTTCAGCCATAGCTTTCAGGCTGTCAAAGTCGAGGGCTTTCTGCTGCTCGAGAAGCTGAACGGCAATATAGCTGTCCGTTTCAACGCTCGTCAGCGGCAGGTTTTCCGCTATACGAAGTTCTTTATCGTTCCAGAGTACACCGTTATGTGCAAGAGCAAATGAATTGCCGTCAACTTTACCGAGAAACGGATGATTGTTCTGGTTAAACTGCGCGTTGCCCTGTGTCGTCATACGGGTATGTCCCATTACGACATTTACACCGTGCGGAATATGAATCTTCATCTTCCGAGCAGGAATCGGACGCTTGTAAATCCGCAGACGGTCGTTGAAATTGTAGGCGATGCCCGTCGCGTCCGTGCCGCGCACTTGACACTCTCTGGCGAGCGTGTTCAAGATTTTGTTCTTCGTGTGGGTGCTCAGGCACTCCTTAAAATCGATTAAACCGAATAAACTGCACATATTATTCCTCCTCCGCGCCAGCAGTAACGGGTTCATTGACATATAAACGGCGTTCCTTGAGATACTGGATAAGTTCCGACTCGGTGATTTCGTCAAGGAAATCAAACCAACTCATGTCCTGAACCTGACAGTCGGACATAGAAACAGCCACCTCGACGAGATGATTGACCATCTGCAGGGTGGCTTTGAGAGTGTTCAGCTTGAGCGTACCGCGGAACATGCGAATTTCCACAGTATCCGAGTTGGTAAGGTTGACCGCTGTGTAACGTCCGGCACACGAATTCTTTGCGTGGCTCATTTGCTCGGATGGCGTAAGACGGATTCCATACCGTGCCGCCCAGCGATTCATCTGGGACTGGGTGCGGCGGCTGAAGCGCAGCAGCTTTGCCCAGAATTTCTCTACAAAGTACAGCAACCGCGCAATCGCGGCTTCCTGCTGCTCATAAGTACAGCCAAAGGCCAGACGCGAAATGTGAACGTGAAGTCCGCAGGTTCCTGCCGCGTGGCTGAGGTACCCCATGCTCTGCGCTTTGCGGAGGACTTCCGCCCACGGCATTTCGTTCAAGTGGTACTCAAGCGTCATGGGATGAGTGACAAGCTCCATACCATCATCAAGACTGCCGTCAGTCTTGATGTACAGGTTTTCGGCGCTAGCGTTAGCGATGTCGAGCAACTTTTGAGCGTTATTGTTTACCGTGCCGCCGTTATCAATCTCCAGCTCAACGCCGAAGTGCCGCAGGCCCTTGCCGTGAAACACGAGATCGGGGGTGTAGTTGTATTCATGGATAATGTCGTTATGCTCGTCCCAGCAGGAGGAGCAGTAGACGTTGTCATCGTTATCCCAATAGGCATGATCGCGGCTGATAATGCGGCCGCAGTCCTCACAGCGGATGTAATACTCGTCAAAACAGTGATCGCAGAGCGTGTGTGTATCGTCCTCGACAGCATTTTCCTCATAAATTCGCTCGTTACAGTAGTCACAGACTACGGTCAGACGGTCAGCACAGCTTTCACAAAGCCAGTCCCCTTCTACTTGGTACATAGTATCGAGCGGGTGCTCGATACCACAATTAGCACAAATTCGAGTCTCTTTCATTGGTAATTCCTCCATTTCAGTTGGTTAATACTCCGAAGCTAACAGCATGGTGCTGTGCGTTTTGTCATCAATGACATACACTTTAGCATCTACCGCGCACTTACAATGCACATCAAGTTCGTACCGATACGGCGGCTGTTCCTGTGTATGGACGATGTGCTGTCCCGTCGGCGTTTCCGTCAATGTGAACACTTGCAGATAATCTTTTTGTGAAGTCTGCATCGCAGCAATCATTTGCCACATGAGAAGCATCAAAGAGTCTGGTATTTCACCCTGCACGCCGCGTGTGATATACTTTGGATTTTCAAACATAATTTCCTCCTCAAAACGCGAAAATCCCACTGAAAGCTTTTGCTCTCAGTGGGATTTCTTCAGGATTTGTCCACAGCATTGTGGACAAATTGTGCGACTATTGACTTGTAGAGCATCTCTGCGGTATACCCGCTCACCGCAGCGGTCGCAGAGCGTGGTGTACTCCTCGACGCAGGCGTGGCATAGCCTGTCGCCGCCGAGCATGATCATCTGTTCGCTCGATCTGCGCCTTCCGCAGCAGGAGCATATAAAATCTGTCATTGTGCAACCTCCTTTACCGTGTTATAGTGGTATATAAAGATATAATATATCAATCAAAATACACTTGATACGAAAGTTGGAATTATAATGGACAACGATAAAAGATATACACAACAGGAAATTATAGAAGAGTATTATCAAAGCATATATAAGAAAACAGAGGTGCCGGAAGCCATTAAAAATACCTGCAATAGTCAATATAATGATTTTATCAAGTTATTTAAGCTGGACTCTGTTCGTGCTAATAAAAAACATTGGGAGGGGTACAAGTTTTCTGAGAAAAGTAAAACTTTTTTGGTATGGTTATTCCAAAATTACACGACTACAAATTTGAAGAGGATTCGCAAGGGACAGATTGATTTTGATAATTTAGCAGATTATCGAAAAATGTATTTTGGCGCGATACAAATAGCACAAGATTTTAATGTATCAGAAGAAGCAAAAGAGGAATTGCGTGCTACAGTATATAACATAGGAAATTACCCGCGAATTGTATGCAATAGTTTTAGTGAGCGTCTGGGAGATACGATTTTAGATTCAACGGGTATAAGTGATGCGGATCGAATGGCGTGCTTAGAGTGGATTTATACTAAGGTGTTGAGTGGTATATCAGATGTAGTATGTGAAATGGCAGATGTTCGGCGTGGTTCTATGCAAGAAGCGATTGATAACTATATGCAATTTGGCGGAGATCGTATCGAGTTGATGCAACAAGATGTATGGTTGGCTAAACAACTTGAAAATGATGATAGCTATCAAGATCTGATGAAAAAGATACACGAGATCGAATGCCCGCAGGGAACAAAAGGTTCTCGTCAAATTACGACACAGCGTAAAGAGATAGCGAAAATACAGAAGAAACTGGAGGCTATAGAAGCGCAGTATAAAGAAAAGTGTGGGTATCGTGATGCCGCCGAAGAAGAGGAGGAGCTGAATATAGAAAAAATATGTCAGAATATGTTGTCGAGTGACGAATGTTTGAACCAAGCGTTAGAAAATGTGAAAAAAGAATATGCTGAAACTATAGAATTGATGGATTGATTTGATACCCATTGCAGAATAATTCTGCAATGGGTATTTTTGTAAAAATGCATTTTGCAATCATGCAAAAAAATTGTTTTTTTCATGATTGAGCGAAAACAGTGCGGAGAGATATACTAATCATGTCAAAAGACAAAACAACTTTTTGGAGGGAAAAGTAATGAAAAATTATGATCTTATGACAGAAAACGCGCGAAATATGCTGCAATTCGCCCAGCGTCCCGATTCGGGCGAGAATGTAGCGGTTATTGTGGGGACATACGATAAGAAAGAGCGATCGATCGCAATGCTGTGGACTGGAGGCTGCGCGATTCCACTTGATGAGGTGCATGGCGTATGGGCTACGGATACAGGATATGGTCAAATTCATTATGAAAAAGCGAGCGGAGAGGACTTCGAGTATGGAGTTTTTGTTGAGTCTGGTGATGCAATGCATTTTTACATTCAACTGCCCGATCGGCAGCGTGGCGGGCGTGTAGTGATGGCCAGCGATCTGCTCATTACAGCTGTTGCTGGGGACTATATTTTCATCTTTCATGCGGCTCGGGATAAGTTTGCGCGTTTCGCGTATTCGAACAAACCGCTGCTCAAGGCGGAGGTTGACCTGTTAACATTTGAAGCGCAGCGCGCATTGCTCGAGTGCGTGCAGTTAAATTTTGAGGAGGAACGATAAATGGATAAGAAATTGTATGATGACCGCAAAGATTGTCTAAAGAATGATTTTTGCGCGAGAGAAGTGATGGAAACTCACGAGAATGGAACACGAGATGCTACCTCGCTGTATTCGGATCGAGATGAATCACTGGTAGGAGCGTTTGGAAATCTGGATACATCTGCGTTTGATGCGGAGAAGATTATGGAACGTGCATTGTTAATGCCACGTATCAACTGGCGTGATGGGGAAATGCCGGATGCGCCGGATATGCCGGATACTGTGGAAAAGGAAGAAACTCCAGTTCTGAATTCGCAAATTCGACCGCAGGTTGGACGGGCTTCGGTGGATTTGCTCGAGAGTGAGTACGCTTTCACGCAGTACGTCAAAAAACTCATTCCGATGGCCATCGTTGGCGGGCGCCTGTACCTGTTTCAGGCGCCGTGCTACCGCCTGCTCAGCGATCAAGAAATCCTAACCGAAATCAAGGCGGCACTGCCGCGGGATTTGCGGAAGGATATTTCGATGGCCTTTCTAAAGCGTGCAATCACTCAACTGAAGACGGAAAAAGACCTACAGATCGATCTGGAGGAGATCAATTATAACCCGTACGATGTTATTTTCGCGAACGGCATTTATAATGTTCAAACCGGTCACATGCGCGATGGCTGCCCAACGGACTGCTATATTGCTGCAAACGCGGCCAAATTCCGTCCGAAAAAGGGAAAAAAGATCAAGTCCAATGACGCAGAACGTGCTGTGGTCGATGACTTCTTCGAGCAGGCTTCCGGCGGTGATAAGGAAATCGAGCGTCTAATCTGGACCACCCTTGGTGTTATGTTGAGCACAGAGGCCAAGTTTAAGGCTTTCTTTTACCTGTTTGGTTCTCCGGATACGGGTAAAAGCCTGTTCGGTACATTGGTTACGCGGTTGATTGGTGCGGAAAACTGTGCGAATATCTTGTTGAACGAAGTAGACGCGAAGTACCACGGAGCTGAACTGCGTGGTAAACTAGCGAATATCAGTCTGGATCAGCCGAGCGTCGTAATCCGCAATATCGGTGTGTTCAAACAGCTTACCAGCGGCGGCAGTGATGTTGTAACGGTCGAAAAGAAGTTCGGGCCGGTAGAGCGTCTGGAATCTAGATTTATCAAATTTCTGTTTGCTGGCAACCATTTGCCTCGCCTGCGTGAGAACGACGATGCGTTCTGGACACGAATGGTACTGGTGCCGTTTGAGAACAAGGTAGAGAAAGAGGATAGAGATCCAGATTTGTTGGAAAAGCTGCTTGACCGCTCGGATTACATCATTTTGCGAGCGCTTAAACACTACAAGGCTTTTCTTGATAACAATATGCGTTTCCCGGCATGCCGTCGCTCAGAGGAGCTGAAGAACGGTTATATTCCGGTTTCACCCAATGAAAAGGTGCGAATGTTCGTAGATGAGTGCTGTGAACTTGTGCCGGATGCACAGGCGATGACGCAGGAACTGTATGCGTGCTATTGTGGTTTCTGTCAGAGTAACGGCTACTCAGCTGAAACAATCAAGGCGTTTTCGACGATTCTGAAACGCGAAGTACCGCTGGATACCTTTCGGCAGAACTCGCAGCGTGGTTACCGCGGTATTCGGATAAAATAATTTAAAAAAGATGCGGCTGATCCGGCCAATCTGGCAGGATTGTGCAATTTGTCGGATGGGTCCGCATCTAAAGTATACTATAATGATATATTATAATCATATATGATACCAAGGAGGAAACTATTATGTACAAGGGTTTTGCTGAAGTGGATACCATTCCCAATACCCATAAGCGCCTGCGGGAGGAAGGATACCATGTATCGGTCTGCATGCTGCGCGGCTTAGTTCGCAGCGGTGCGCTGAAAGCCGCATATTCGGGCAATAAGGCACTGCTGTACTATCCGAATGTCATCAAGGTATTGCAGGAGGGTACTGAACCGCCCGAAGCAGTAAAGCGTCAGATTTTACGTCTGATGCAGCAGTAAGAAAGCAATGGGGGAGCGTACACCGGTTGCGTACGCTCCCTTGCCATGAGGAGGGATCAATATGGCAACTATTGAGCGAAAAGAAGGAAAACGTGGCGTAAGCTATCTGATTACCGTACATTGCGGATATGATTTGCACTATCGCAAGATACGGCATTATAAAACTTGGCGTGTTCCAGAGGGCTGGTCGGAAAAACGTGCCGAGCGGGAAGCACAGAAGATTGCTGTTGAGTTTGAACAGAAAATCCAGCAGGGCTTTCTGATCGACAATAAGCAGACCTTTGCTGAGTATGCGACCTATGTGATTGACTTAAAAGAGAGGACTGGCGTTAAGCACAGCACGATTCAGTCATATCGCTACTTGATGGGGCGAATTGTTCCGGTGATCGGGTATATGCGGTTGACAGATATTCGTCCGCAGCATTTGAATAATTTTTATAAAATGCTGATGGAGAAGGGCGTCCGCAGTAAAAAGCTGCGGGTACATACCAAGCTGGATTTAGGCGTATATCTGGAGAAGCATCATATATCGCGCAGTTTACTGGCAAAGCAGGCGCATGTTTCGCATACTACGGTAACGGTAGCCTGCCGCGGACAAAATATCCAGCTGGACAGTGCAGAGCGTATGGCAGAGGCATTGCAGGAACCATTGGACAAGCTCTTTATTGTCGGTAAGACAATGGAGCCGCTTTCCAATAAGACCATCAAGGAATATCATCGCTTTATTCGGGTGGTGCTGGCGCAGGCTGAGCGGGAGATGCTGGTTCCGTATAATGCAGCAGCGAGGGCAACGCCGCCGAAGGTCAAGCGCAAAGAGGTCAATTACTTTCAGCCGGAAGTATTGGCAGAGATCCTCAAAGCGTTAGAGGAAGAACCGTTGAAGTGGCGCATGATTACGCATTTGCTGATTGTAACCGGCTCCGCCGCGGTGAAATTATGGGCTTGAAGTGGAGTAAGGTCGATTGGGAGAATCATCGAATCAAGATCGACAGTAATCTACTGTATGCCGGAGACTGCGGCCTGTATGAGGATACCACCAAGACGAGCAATGTTCGCTATATTCCGCTGCCGGATGAAACGCTTCGGCTGCTGCGCCGGTATCGCGCTGAACAGAATCAGCTGAGGTTGGTGAAAGGGGAGCATTGGAAGGATACTGACTTTGTGTTCACACAGGATAACGGCCTGCCGATGTATCCGGACAGCATTGGTTCATGGCTGACTAAGTTCAGCAAACGGCATAATCTGCCGCATATCAATCCGCACGCTTTTCGTCATACAGCAGCATCGCTGTTGATTGCGAATGGTATTGATGTGGTGACGGTTGCTAATATGCTGGGCCACAGTCAGGTCAGCACGACAGATAATATCTACGCGCATATTATCGAGGCCGAGCGCACCAAGGCCAGCGAATGCCTCGCTGATGTAATCTTGCACAGAAAACAGGGATGACGGCTTCGGATAGTACGGTGATTTAGTTACGCAAGAACATGGGAAACAGCCGAAACCTGTCTGAAACAGACCGGTTTCGGCGATTTCCTTGGCTTGATGAAACTCGCTTTGAATAATATAATATAACTATAAGAGTCTAAGACAAAGCGGAAAAGCTAATGTTGAATATACTGGAGGATGGATAATGGATAAAAGGAGAGTCGGTCAAATCAAAGAACGGTTTGACCTTGTAATACATAGCGATCAGGAAGCGGGTGTTGAATTTTGGTATGCACGCGATCTGATGTCGCTCCTCGGATATGAACGATGGGAGAACTTTGCGAAAGCAATCGTTCGTGCTATCGAATCCTGTGAAACAAGCGGGATAGCAGTGGCAGACCATTTTCGTGAGGTCACGAAAATGGTTCAGTTGGGAAGCGGTTCGCAGAGAGGAATCAAGGACTATATGCTGACGCGATATGCCTGCTATTTGATTGCACAGAACGGCGATCCGAAAAAAGAAGAAATTGCATTTGCACAAAGCTATTTTGCTGTTCAGACCCGCAAGCAGGAACTGATCGAAGAACGTATTTCTCTGATTGAGCGCACAGAGGCGCGCGGCAGATTGCGAGAATCGGAAAAGCGGCTTTCACAGAACATTTATGAGCGCGGTGTAGATGATGCAGGATTCGGCCGTATTCGCTCTAAAGGCGATCAGGCGCTGTTTGGCGGTTATACGACACAGGAGATGAAAGAGCGGCTTGGCGTAAAGGACAGTCGTCCGCTAGCTGATTTTCTGCCGACACTTTCCATTGCAGCGAAGAACCTTGCGGCAGAAATGACCAATTACAACGTAGAGGAAAAAGACCTTCGAGGGGAACGTGATATTACCGGTGAGCACGTGCAGAATAATCACTCTGTGCGCGATATGCTTGGACAGCGTGGCATTCAGCCGGAGAATCTGCCGCCTGCGGAAGATATTAAAAAGCTGGAGCGGCGTGTAAAATCTCAGGAAAAGAAACTGGCGGCACAGTCTGGCAAGCTGCCGAATAGCGAGGAGGGCTGTTGATGGATTATAGTATATTGATTGCTCTTTTGAGAGCAAAGCCATATCTTACTGATTTGGAAAAGGATATTTTAGACACATGGGATGAATGGAAGAAAGAACCGTTTGACTACAATTCTGCACAAAGGCAAGTTATGCAGAACAATGCAAAATACCCAGAGATATTTATCGCAATCAAGGCTCTGCCGATGACAGTGACTCGTCCTTTGATCCGGATGACGGAAGCTGACATCCAATATAATTTGGAAAATCAGTTGATAGCACTTGTATCGAAAAGAAGATAAACAAAAGCCTCAGACGGTAAAATGTCTGAGGCTTTTGCTATGTCCGCATGGACGGTAAATAGACGGTAAAAATTTTTTCTTCGATTTCTATTTGTACAGAAAATAAGAAAAACCGGTCATTTCTTACGAAATAACCGGTTGATCTGGTACGCCAGAAGGGATTCGAACCCCCGACCTTTTGGTTCGTAGCCAAACACTCTATCCAGCTGAGCTACTGGCGCATACACGATCTATTTTCTTTTGCTGTCGGCGTTTCACTTTGTCGCTCTCGCTGACTGCCTTATTATAATATCACGGGTGGGCCCTGATGTCAACAATTATTTTCAGATTTTTTGAAAGTTTTTTCGGAAACCTGTTTTCGGCAAAACAAAGCCGCCTGTGGGGGAACAGGCGGCTATATACAGCAGAGAAGTTGGTGGTCTGCCATATACCTTATATTGCGTTTTATTCCTGCGGCGGAATGGTATCGAAGCCGACCTGCAGCTCTTCATCGGTGGGAACGTGGTTGCGCATGGTGCCGTTATGATATGCCTCGTATGCTGCCATATCAAAGTAGCCGGTACCGGTCAGACCGAACAGGATGGTCTTAGCTTCGCCGGTCTCCTTGCACTTGAGCGCTTCGTCGATTGCGGCGCGGATGGCGTGGCTGGACTCCGGCGCCGGAAGAATGGTCTCCACCTTGGCAAACTGAACCGCTGCGTCGAATACATCGGTCTGCTTGACCGAAACCGCCTCCATATAACCGTCGTGGTACAGCTTGGAGAGGATCGGGCTCATGCCGTGGTAGCGCAGGCCGCCTGCGTGGTTGGGCGCGGGCATGAAGCCGTTGCCGAGCGTGTACATGCGGGCCAGCGGTGTAACGTGGCCGGTATCGCAGAAATCGTAAACGTACTTGCCGCGCGTGAAGGACGGGCAGGACGCAGGCTCAACCGCAATGATGCGCGGGTCAGCTTTGCCGAGCAGTTTATCCTGCATGAACGGGGAGATCAGGCCGCCGAGGTTGGAGCCGCCGCCGGCACAGCCGATTACGATATCCGGATACTCGTCGAGCATCTCCATCGCCTGCTTGCTCTCCAGACCGATGATGGACTGGTGCAGCAGCACCTGATTGAGCACGGAGCCGAGTACATAGCGGTAGCCCTCGTGTGTAGTAGCCACTTCAACGGCTTCGGAGATGGCACAGCCGAGTGAGCCGCCGGTGGTCGGATCGTGTGCCAGAATAGCACGGCCAGCCTCGGTCGTATTGGACGGAGACGGCGTTACATTTGCGTCAAAGGTTTGCATGATGGCCTTGCGGAACGGCTTCTGCTCGTAGGAGACCTTAACCATGAATACCTTCAAATCCAGTCCGAAATATGCGCATGCCTCGGAGAGTGCAGTACCCCACTGACCGGCACCGGTTTCGGTGGTAAGACCCTTGAGACCCTGCTCCTTGGCATAGTACGCCTGCGCGATCGCGGAATTCAGCTTGTGGCTGCCGGAGGTGTTGTTACCCTCAAACTTGTAGTAAATCTTAGCCGGGGTGTCTAGCGCTTTCTCCAGATTGTACGCGCGGCACAGCGGAGACGGACGGTACAGCTTATACATATCGAGCACCGGCTCGGGAATATCAATGTAGCGGGTGTCGTTGTCCAGCTCCTGGTGCGCCAGCTTTTCACAGAAGATGGGGTACAGCGCTTCTTCCGGCAGCGGCTGATGCGTACCCGGATGAATCAGCGGGTCCGGCTTTTCCTTCATGTCCGCCCGCAGGTTGTACCACTGCTTGGGCATCTGGTCTTCGGTCAAATAAAGTCTGTGGGGGATCTTAGCCATGGTGATTGCTCCTTTGCAAATTTCAGATAGAGTGGAGAGATGGTGAATATCTTCATTCGTCACTCGCAACTCGGTTTTACAAAATAAAAAGCTCCTGTCCCAGATTTCTCTTGGGACAGGAGCGAATACGCTCTTGCGGTACCACCCAGATTGACGCAAACTGCGTCCACTCTGCTCACACATCAAACAATGCGCGCTCCCCTGATAACGGGCAGAGTCCCCGTCGCAGTTACTTGGCCGAAGCCGTTCGCCTTGCCCTGCTGAAGTCCATTCACACGGTCCTTACCTGCCGCAATCACACCGCCTGCGGCTCTCTTGGAGGTTTGGTCTCCCTGCTACTCGTCTTCGTCATTGGTTTGTGTTGGTTTACTTGGTATGGTCACAGTATATTCGCAAAACATGGGATTGTCAAGTATAATTTGCGAAAAACAATATATTATTTCTGATATAAATTCTTATTATGAGAATGAAGGCCGCAGTATCGTCTTTTTCTGCATACTGTGCTATAATGGGTAGCAGAATGAGAATTTATCGAGGGAGCGAGTGCAAATGCGCGTGATCGAGGGGGAAAACGAACTGCGGCTGACCTGTTCGCGGAGTGCGAGCGGCGGCATTGCGCTTTTGCGGTGCGAAACGCAGGACGATATTGTGCGTCTGCCGGACGAGATCGACGGCGTGCCCGTCACCGAGGTCGGCGCGTATGTACTCAGCGAGCGGGCCCCCGATCTGACAGGCAAGGATACATTCGCTGTCCGTATCACCTGCGGCGGTGCGGAGCCGAAGCACAATGCGGCGGCTATCCGCACGGTTACGCTCCCAAAGGACGCGAAAAGTGTTGGCAGCTACGCATTTTATAACTGCCGCAGCCTCGAACGCATTGAACTGACTGATTCCGTCAGCGAATTCGGCGGCGGTGCGCTGATGAACTGCATGAGCCTGCGTGAAGTCATCCTGCACGCCGCGCCTTTCGCGCCAACCTGCCTGCCCAGGCTGCTCGGTGAGTACGCCGGAGAACTCGATGTGCGGTTTGATGAGCACGCACGCCTGCTGTTCCCCGAATACGTTGAGGAGCTGGAGGATCTCAGTCCCGCGCATATCTTTCAGCGGCGCATTCACGGTGCAGGATACAGCTACCGCCAGTGCTTTGACAGCGGTGTGCTGAATTTTCGGCAGTATGATGCTGCCCTGAGCGAACTGCTCGAGCGGCACGATTTTTCGGTCGCGGCACGCGTAGCCGTGCGGCGGCTTGCTGTACCGTTTGCGCTCTCGGATGCCGCAAAAGCGGAGTATCTTACGGTTTTGCGTGCACACGGCGGCAATCTGGCGCAGTCCTGCGCCAAGGCAGGCGAGACCGCTGCCTTGACCTTCCTGCTGTCGCTCGGTGTGCTCTCTGCCGCCGATGTGGATGCCGCGTGCACGTCTGCCCGCGAAGCAGAGCAGACCGCCGCACTGTCCGTTCTGCTGTCAGCCGCCGGAAAAACGCAGTCCAAGGGACGCGCCAAATCGTTTGAATTATGATATAAATATATAGAAGTTATCAATAAATCCGTAGGGCACCCCGCCCTACGATGCAAGATGAACCTGTGAGGTGATGTTTTCTATGTCGCAGTCTTCCCGCTGGACTTCTATCGGGCGCGAAATCCTGTTTTCCGCCCGCACCGAGCTGTACATGAACCTGCCGTTCCTCGATTCCGCGCTGGCGGCACTGCCCGCGGCGGACGGCTATGATACACCCACGCTCGCTACCGACACGCGCGTGCTGTTTTTCAGCGGTGCCTGGCTGGCCCAGCAGTACGAGCGTTCCCGCGCGAACGTCAACCGCGCGTACCTGCACACGCTGTTCCACTGTCTGTTGCGACACCCCGGAAAGACACGCGGACGCGATGCTGACCTGTGGGACCTTTCGTGCGATATCGCGGTCGAAAGCATGCTGGATTCGCTCGATTACCGCTGCCTGCAGGCCGCAAAGGTGTCGGTTCGGCGGCAGAATATCTACCGCGAACTGCGGGATGAGCTGCCGGTCCTGACGGCTGAGGCGGTCTATCGCCACTTTCGCCGTACGCGGCTGAATTCGTATGACTGTGCCACGCTCACGCGCGTGTTTGCGACAGACGAGCACACGCTGTGGTACAAGGAGGACGACGATCGGCAGGAGCGCCGCTGGCAGCAGCAGGCCGAGCGCACGCAGACCGCGATGGAAACCGTTTTTGCGAACAAGGCGGAAGGCGGTCAGGCTGTGCGGGAGCAGCTTGCCGTTTCCACCCGCAAAACGACTGATTTCCGCGCGTTCCTGCGCCGATTTGCCGCTCTGCGGGAGGAGGTCTCGGTGGATGCGGATTCGTTCGACTACGGCTACTACGCCTACGGACTGCGTCATTTCGGAAATATGCCGCTCATCGAGCCGTTAGAGACGCGGGAGGTGCGGAAAATCGAGGATTTTGTCATTGCCATTGATACCTCGATGTCCACCTCCGGTGAACTCGTGCGCGCGTTCCTCAGCCGCACCTACGAGCTGCTGCAGGAGAACACCAGCTTTTTCCGGCATTTCAATCTGCGTATTCTGCAGTGCGACGATCAGCTGCGCTCGGACAAAAAGGTGACAAATGCGCGGGAACTTGCGGAATATATGGAGCATTTTGAACTGATCGGTCAGTCTGCGACCGATTTTCGTCCGGTTTTCGAGCACGTTGACCGCTTAAACGCCGAAGGCGCGTTCCGCCATCTGCGCGGCCTGCTGTACTTCACGGACGGACTCGGCATCTACCCGAAAAAGTGTCCAAAGTACGATGCGGCATTCGTCATGCTCGAAGGCGAAGCCTATCCGGATAAGGTGCCGTCCTGGGGGATTCGGGCGGTAATCAGCGAGGATGCGTTGGCCGTAGAATGAAAGTAGAATGAAAAAGGACGCTTTACGCGTCCT
>ERZ840517.1411-NODE-1411-length-25684-cov-10.536814_pt1 | contig 25684 bp, 20 predicted proteins | sample MGYA00519876_ERZ840517 | MGnify/ENA primary metagenome ERZ840517 (study PRJEB31850, sample SAMEA3708882) | human gut metagenome | biome: human gut; feature: human-associated habitat; material: faeces | place: China | collected 2014 ... | reverse complement strand
TGGAATCGAAAACGTTGTTTTCCATGAAACGAACCCTTTCTTAATCTCTAGTTGTTTCGATGATACAGGCGGCTTTTCTGTTACAGGATCACAGGCGCTTCTCCCCTGCCGCAGCACGCGGCCAAGGGGGAAGGCTGTGTTGTGTATCCAAATCAGAAATCTACTTCGTCAGAAGCAGCCGGAGCCTCGGCACCGGAGTTATCGTCCTCCAGCACAGAAGGATCATCGAAACCTGCATCGGCGTCCTTGATGTTGTAATCAGTCAGTTCGCTCTCCTGCACCACAGTCTCGGTACCGGCAACATCACGCATATCAAAGCCGGTCTCTTCGTCGTCGAAGTTCTGGCGCATATCGATCTCGTTGCCGTCCTTATCCTGCACGATCACGTCCATACCCAGAGACTGCAGTTCCTTCAGCATAACGCGGAAGGACTCGGGGATGCCGGGCTGCGGGATGGGCTCGCCCTTGACGATGGCTTCGTAGGTCTTGACACGACCCTCCACATCATCGGACTTGACAGTCAGGATCTCCTGCAGGGTGTAAGCGGCGCCGTAAGCTTCCAGTGCCCAGACCTCCATCTCGCCGAAGCGCTGACCGCCGAACTGAGCCTTGCCGCCCAGAGGCTGCTGAGTGACCAGAGAGTAGGGGCCGGTGGAACGGGCGTGGATCTTATCGTCGACCAGATGATGCAGCTTGAGGTAGTACATATAACCAACGGTAACGCGGTTATCAAACTTTTCACCGGTACGGCCATCGTAAACGGTAGTCTTGCCGTCACGATCCAGCTCGATCTTGGAGAAGTCGATGATGTGGCCCTTCTCGCCCATGATCTTGGGGAGCTTGGTGGGATATGCGGGAGCATTCTCGCCGTGCCACATCTCGCGGGCGGTATCAAAAGTATCGCCGATGTCGTTCTCACGGGCAGAGTCAAAGACAGGGGTCATGACCTTGATGCCGCAGGCCTTGGCAGCGTAGCCGAGGTTGACTTCCAGCACCTGACCGATATTCATACGGGAAGGCACGCCCAGCGGGTTCAGCACGATGTCCAGCGGAGTGCCGTCGGGCAGATAGGGCATATCCTCCTGCGGCAGGATGCGGGAAACGACACCCTTGTTACCGTGACGGCCTGCCATCTTATCGCCGACGCTGATCTTACGCTTCTGAGCGATATAGCAACGGACGACCTCGCGCACACCGGGCTGCAGCTCGTCGCTGTTCTCCGGGGTAAAGACCTTGACATCCACAATGATGCCGTATGCGCCGTGAGGCACACGCAGAGAGGTGTCGCGCACCTCGCGGGCCTTCTCGCCGAAGATGGCGCGCAGCAGGCGCTCCTCAGCGGTCAGCTCAGTCTCGCCCTTCGGGGTGACCTTACCGACCAGAATATCGCCGCTCTTGACCTCGGCACCGATGCGGATGATGCCGCGCTCGTCCAGATCCTTCAGAGCGTCCTCCGAGACGTTGGGGATATCACGGGTGATTTCCTCGGGTCCCAGCTTGGTGTCGCGGGACTCCGTCTCGTACTCTTCAATATGAATGGAGGTATACACGTCCTCGCGCACGATCTTCTCGTTCAGCAGGACGGCGTCCTCGTAGTTGTAGCCCTCCCAAGTCATGAAGCCGATCAGGGCGTTCTTACCCAGAGAGATCTCGCCGTTGCGCATTGCGGGGCCATCGGCCAGCACCTGACCGGCGGTGACGGTCTCGCCCACTTCTACGATGGGGCGCTGGTTGATGCAGGTGCCTGCGTTGGAGCGGGCAAACTTGATCAGAGAATAATCCTCCAGAGCGCCCTGCTCGTTGCGCACCACAACATGGTCGGCATCGACCTTTTCCACAACGCCGTTGCTCTTGGCCAGCACAGCAGTGCCGGAATCGGTAGCAGCCTTGTACTCCATACCGGTAGCAACAATGGGCTGCTGGGTGACCATCAGAGGCACTGCCTGACGCTGCATGTTAGAGCCCATCAGTGCACGGTTACAGTCATCGTTCTCCAAGAAGGGGATGCAAGCGGTAGCAACAGAGACCATCATGCGCGGAGAAACGTCCATGTAATCGACCTTCTCTGCGTCGATTTCCAAGATCTCGTCGCGGCGGCGGGCAGACACACGGGGACGGATGAAGTGCTTGCCTTCATCCAGCGGCTCGTTGGCCTGTGCCACAACGTACTCGTCCTCCACATCGGCGGTCATATACTCCACCTCGTCGGTGACGACCTGCTCGATGAGATTGTTGTTCTCGTCGTAGATCTTCTTGACCTTGCGGTAGGGAGCCTCCACGAAGCCGTACTCGTTGATCTTGGCGTAGGATGCCAGATAGGAGATCAGACCGATGTTGGGGCCTTCAGGAGTCTCGATGGGGCACATACGGCCATAGTGGCTGTAGTGGACGTCGCGGACTTCGAAGCCTGCGCGGTCACGGCTCAGACCGCCGGGGCCCAGAGCAGACAGACGGCGCTTGTGGGTCAGCTCAGCCAGAGGGTTATTCTGATCCATGAACTGAGACAGCGGAGAGGAGCCGAAGAACTCCTTGATGGCTGCCACCACAGGACGGATGTTGATCAGTGCCTGCGGAGTGATGACGCTCTGATCCTGGCTCTGCAGGGTCATGCGCTCACGGATGACGCGCTCCATACGGGAGAAACCGATGCGGAACTGGTTCTGCAGCAGCTCGCCCACGCTGCGGATACGGCGGTTGCCCAGATGGTCGATATCATCGGTGGTGCCGATGCCGTAGCCCAGACCGTTCAGGTAGTTGATGGAGGACAGGATATCGTCGATGGTGACGGTACGGCCGATGAGCAGGTCGTGATCCTTCTTCAGGCTCTCCATGACCTCCTCGGCGCTGGAGGCATTATCAAGGATCTTGCGCAGCTCCTTGAGGCAGCAGCGCTCGTTGATGCCGCACTCCTTGACATCCACACCCTTGAATGCGGGGTAGTAGCTGTCGATGATGGCCTGTGCGTCCACGCAGCCGTTGGTGATGACCTTGACCTTGTGGGGCTGATCCTTCATGGGATCATCGATCTTCAGCACGACCAGATTCACGCCGGCAACATCGATCCGCTCGGCCAGCTTGCGGTCGATCTTCTTGTCGGCCTCGACAAGGATCTCGCCGGTGAAGGGATCCACCACGTTCTCTGCGGCCACATGGTCCATGATGCGGCGTGCCAGAGACAGTTTCTTGTTCATCTTATAGCGGCCGAAGCGGGACAGGTCGTACCGGCGCGGATCGAAGAACAGCATATCGATCTGGCTGGTAGCGGACTCCACCGTGGGGGGCTCGCCGGGACGCAGCTTGCGGTAGACCTCCAGCAGGCCCTCCTCGCGGTTCTTGGTGGTATCCTTTTCCAGCGTGGCCAGAATGCGCTCGTCCTCACCGAAGTAGTTCAGGATATCCTCGTTAGAGGACAGGCCCAGTGCACGGCACAGCACGGTGACGGGCAGCTTACGGTTCTTATCGATACGGACATAGAACACGTTGGCGGCATCGGTCTCGTATTCCAGCCATGCACCGCGGTTGGGGTTCATGGTGGCGCTGTACAGGTCGTTACCGACCTTATCCTTAGCATGGCCGTAGAACACACCGGGAGAGCGGACCAGCTGGCTGACGATCGCACGCTCAGCACCGTTGATGACAAAGGTGCCTGCGTCGGTCATCAGGGGGAAGTCACCCATGAAGATCTCCTGATCCTTCACCTCGCCGGTCTCCTTGTTCAGCAGACGGGCGGTGACGCGCAGGGGGGCTGCATAGGTAACGTCGCGCTCCTTGCACTCCTTGATGCTGTACTTCGGCTCCTTATCCAGCCGGAAGTCCACAAAGCTCAGTGCCAGATTGCCGGTGTAGTCCTCAATGGTGCCGATGTCGTGGAAGACCTCTTTCAGGCCCTCGTCCAGGAACCACTGATAAGAGTTCTTCTGGACCTCGATCAGGTTCGGCATACTGATGACTTCGTCGATGTGGGAGAAGCTCATGCGCTCGGTTTTGCCGAGCTTTACGGGCTTGACTTTCATCATAAAATCAACCACTCCTTACTTTTATATTCTACGGGATGTCGTATACGCGGGTCAAATTTGAGCAGACACACATAATTCGACCCGCGCCCTGCGGAGCCTTCCGGCATTTTGCACAAACTTTTCGGGGTGACCCCTCAAGCGGCAGCCATCACAGTTCCTTTTTTGACGCACTAGTCCATTATGTGATACTAACACAGTGTACACCCAAAAACCCCTGTTGTCAAGCCATTTTTCAGTTTTTTGCCGAAATAAATTTAATTTTCGGTTTGTTTTCGAACACCCGGCAGCGTGTAGCTGTTTGCTTTCCAAGTACTTGATTTTTTTATTTTGCACGTTCCTGTTCATAATACCCTTGTGCAATTTGTCTATCTTTGCTCTTGCGCCCGGAGGTATTACTTTTCCACTTCCCTGCCGCAAAAGAAGAGGCCGCCGCACGGAACGCCGTGCAGCGGCCTTGTCCTATTATATAGAATGCTCACTCGTCCAGATAATCCCGCAGCAGCTTCGCGCGGCTGGGGTGGCGCAGCTTGCGCAGCGCCTTTGCTTCGATCTGCCGCACACGCTCCCGGGTCACGTTGAATTCCTTGCCCAGTTCTTCCAGCGTGCGGGCACGGCCATCCTCCAGACCAAAGCGCAGGGTGATGACCCTCTCCTCCCGGGGCGTCAGGCTCTTAAGGACGTGCAGCAGTTCCCGCCGCAGCAGCTGGCGCCCAGCTTCATCCACCGGGACACCGGCATCTTCGTCCTGAATAAAGTCCTCCAGATGGGCGTCCTCTTCCTCCCCCACCGGCGTTTCCAGACTGATGGGCTCCTGCGACAGTTGCAGCAGTTCCCGCACCTTTTCCGGTTCCATATCCAGTGCGGCGGCGATCTCCTCCACAGTGGGCTCCCGCCCATTTTTGTGCAGCAGGTCGCCTGCCGTTTTCTTGACCCGGTTGATGCTCTCCACCAGATGCACCGGGATACGGATGGTGCGTCCCTGATCCGCAATGGCGCGGGTAATGGACTGACGGATCCACCACGTTGCGTAGGTAGAGAACTTGAAGCCCCGCTCCGGCTCAAACTTTTCCGCCGCCTTCATCAGGCCGAGGTTGCCCTCCTGAATGAGATCCAGAAAAGGCAGTCCACGCCCGGCGTAGCGCTTGGCTACCGATACCACCAGCCGCAGGTTTGCCTCGCTCAAAGCGCGGCGGGCATCTGCATCCCCGGCCCGGGCAGCCTTTGCCAGCGCCATCTCCTGTCCGGCGGTCAGCAGCGGCACCCGGCCGATCTCCTTTAAATAGGTCTTGACCGGGTCATCCAGCGCCACGCCCTCAGAGGATAGTTCATTCTCCAGCCTGCCGATCTGGGCATCATCCAGCACAGGCAGCTCGGCAGGTTCCTCTGCCAGATGAACGCCCCGCTGCTCCAGCGCCGCGTAAAGCTCGTCCAGCTGTGCAATATCAAAATCCGCTTCTTCCATGGCACGGCTAATCTGCTCCGTGGTCAGGGTGTGACGGTGAGCCTTTGCGGCAAGGCTGCGGGCAAGTTCTTCCGTTTGCGACAATTTCTGCATGATTCCTGCTCCTTTTCTCTCCAGCTCCAGCCGGAGGGAAAACAGGGATCAGTCTTGTTCGGGCAGCGTCCCCTGCTTTTTTTCGCGCATCGACTGAAGATACTGTGTGATCTCATCGCCGGACATTGCAGCAGCTTTGCTAGCAACCGGCATTCCCCGGGCGATCCTGTCCAGATACAGACGGATATCGTCCGGAGTGCAGTTCACATCGCTGTATTGTGCCGCAAGCCGGCTCAGTTCATTCAATGCTTCTTCGCTTACAAATGCCCGCAGTGCAGTCAGGCTGAGTTCCACGCCCTCCCGGCTGCAATTGAGCATCGCTTCGTATAGTTCCTTCTGCTGCGGCTGGATGAATTGCTCCGCCGTCAACTGCTGCTTGGCCAGTTCCAGATAGCGCGGCTCCCGCAGGATAGCTGCCAGCAACCGCTGCTGGGCGCTGGCGATGCCCAGCGCCTGACTGCCGCCTGCGCTGTAAGGCACCTTGATCTGATCCATCTCACCGGAGCGCAGCAGCTCGCGGTTTTTCTCACGGCGGTACTTGCCGCCCGCCCGCTTTACTGCGGTACCCAGCTGCGCCAAAATGGCAGTTTTGGAGATGTTGGTCTCCTCTGCCAGCCGCCCGGCGTACACCTCCTGCTCAGTGGGGTTGGAGCGCTCGGCCAGCATCTCCACGGCTTCCTTTACATATTGCAGCCGCTGCGCATCCTGCGAGAGATCATACTGGTCTCGCAGGCGCTTGAGCCGGAAGTCCAGCGCATTGCCCACCCCATCCAGAAGTGCCTGAAAGCGCTCCGGGCCGTATTTTTTGATGTATTCGTCTGGGTCCTTTGCGCCGGGAATCTGCAAAACGCCCACCTTTACCGGGCTGTTGCGGAACAGTTCCAGCGAGCGCAGGGTCGCCTTCTGGCCGGCCTCGTCCGAGTCATAGCTCAGAATGACCTCATCGGCATATTCGCTGATGATGCGCACCTGTCCGGGGGTCAGGGCGGTGCCGCAGGCGCAGACGGCGGTATCGATGCCCGCCTGCTGCATACTGATGACATCCATGTAGCCCTCGCACAGCACGAACCGCCGGGAGGCGCTGCGCTTTGCGATCTGCATGGCAAACACCGTCTCGGATTTGTGGTAGACCAGCGTTTCCGGGCTGTTAACGTACTTGGGTTTGGAGTCGTCCATCACACGTCCGCCAAAGGCAATGATGTTGCCGCGCAGGTCAAAGATAGGGGTCATGACACGCTTCCAGAACAGGCAGTAGATGCGCCCGGACTGGCTGCGCTTGAACAGGCCGCTGGCATCCAGTTCCTGCTGGTTGTAGCCCTTATCCCGCAGGTACTGGTACAGCGCTTGCCCGTCGTTGGGGGCATAGCCCAGCCCGAACCGGACGATGGTCTTATCGTCCAGCCCTCGCCGCCGCCAGTAAGCGCGCGCCTGCCGTGCCTCCTCCACGGTAGAGTTCAGGCAGGCGTGGAAGAAGCGGGCGGCCTCCTTGTTCATAGAAAGCACCCGGCTGCGCAGACGTCCGGTCTTGTCGTCCTCCTGCGGCTCCGGCATACCGGCACGGGAAGCCAGCATCTTGATGGCTTCGCCGCTGCTGATATTGTTGATCTTTTTGACAAAGCTGATGGCATCTCCGGCCGCCTGACAGCCGAAGCAGTAAAAGCTTTGGGTGTCAGGGTACACATAGAAGGATGGCGTTTTTTCGCTGTGAAAAGGGCACAGACCGCCGTACAGCCGTCCCTTGCGCTTGAGCTGCACATAGCTGCCCACCAGCTCCACAATGTCGGTGCGGCGGGTAAGTTCCTCGATGTATTCGTGTGGGATCATGTTGTTTTAAACGACCTCTCCAGTTTTAAAGGACGTGCCATTTCTGGGGCACGAACAGTTCTTCAAAGGTGCGGATGGCAAACTCGTCGCTCATACCACTGATGTAGTCGGTGACGGCGCGTTCCCGTCCCTCCTGATAGGCCAGCTGCACATAAAAGTTGGACATCCGGTCCACATGGGTCAGGTAGTACTCGTACAGCTCCGCGATAAGCTTGTCCACCTTTTGCTCCTCGCGCTTGGCGTTTTTGTCCACATACACGGTAGCGTACATGAAATCCCGCAGGGCGAGAAACGCCTCGTATTCCTCCGTGCCCATGCGGACATCCCCCTCGCTGTGGGTGAGGATGCTATTGATCATGGTGGTGATGCGGGCGGATTTGGTCTGCCCCAGCACCGCTGTGCAGTCCTTGGGCAGGGTGGCAGCGTCCAGCACACCGGCGCGCACGGCGTCCTCAATATCGTGGTTAACAAAGGCGATTTGATCCGCCAAGCGCACGATGCGCCCTTCCGGGGTAGCTGCCCATGTGCCCTTGGTGTGGGTGACGATGCCGTTGCGCACCTCCCACGTCAGGTTAAGCCCCTCGCCATCCTTTTCCAGCCGATCCACCACACGCAGGCTTTGCATATAGTGGTGGAAGCCGTCCGGGCAGAGAGCGTTCAGCGCCTTTTCGCCTGCGTGGCCAAAGGGAGTGTGCCCCAGATCATGCGCAAGGCTGATGGCCTCGGTCAGATCCTCGTTCAGGCGCAGACCGCGTGCGATGGTGCGGGCGATCTGCGAGACCTCCAGTGTATGGGTCAGCCGGGTGCGGTACAGGTCGCCCTCCGGCGAGAGGAACACCTGCGTTTTCTGCTTGAGACGCCGGAAGGCCTTGCAGTGCAGCACCCGGTCGCGGTCCCGCTGAAACACCGGGCGCAGCGGGTCCTGCGGCTCCGGCACGACTCTGCCGCGGCTTGCATCGCTGAAGGTCGCCCAAGGCACAAAGGTGAGGTGCTCGATCTCTTCGGTTCTCCGGCGCACATCCATACAGATCCTCCTTTTATTTTTCGGGCTTCTCCCCCTCCCCTCTGCACGCAGCCGATCCCAATTGCTGCGCTGCAGCAATTGTAGCACATCGGCAGTGTCGAAGGGGGAAGTTCGGTGTCGGTTTGCAAAAAAGACTTTGTTTTTTAAAATGGTGCGTAGAACGGGTCAGACACCGTTACCTGAGCGCTGCCCCGGGTCAGTTCTCGCAGCTGCTTCAGCAACGGCGCTTCGGTGTGCTCCGGCATCTGCCAGCGCAGGGTGACACGGTCTGCAAATTCCGGCGGTGCCTGTTTTGCCCCGGCGGCGTCAATGAGCAGAGATGCACGCTCGTAGTGGGCGTAGTCCACGGTGACCTGCAGCTCCACCACGCTGCGCACCGTGACCACCTCGGCATTTTCCAGTGCGCGGGCGGTAGCGGTGGTGTAGGCACGCACCAAGCCGCCGGTGCCCAGCAGCACTCCACCAAAGTAGCGGGTGACCACCACAATCAGGTCTGTCAGGCCGCTGTGCTGCAACACTTCCAGTGCGGGCGTACCGGCGGTCTTGGCCGGCTCGCCGTCATCGGAATAGCGCTCGCGGTTGCCCGCCCGCAGGCGGTAGGCGTAAACATTGTGCCGCGCGGTGCGGTTGGCTGCCCGCACCTGCTCCAGAAAGGCAACGGCAGCTTCCTCGCTGTCGGCAAAGGAGAGCTGCGCGATAAAGCGGCTCTTTTTCTCTTCGTATTCGCCGGTGGCCGTGCCCCGGACGGTGCGGTAATCCTCCACGTTAGATCCTCCTGATAATAATTCAAAATAAGTATAACACAAACAGGCACAAATAAAAAGACTGACGAAGCCTTGCGGCCCCGCCAGTCTTTTATAAGAAGAAAGCAGTTAATCACTTGGTAAAGATCTGGATCCACTGATGACCCCAAGTGCTGTTGCTGTTATAGTAGTAGCCAACACTCATCTTGCGAGCCTCAGGGTTCAGGATGTTAGCGCGATGGCCTTCGGAGTTCATCCATGCGTTGACGACCTCTTCAGGAGAGACGCTGCCCCATGCGGCATTCTCGCCGGTGGGGGTATCGGTGACACCGTAGTCCTTCAGGACGGTGAAGCACTTGGAGCCATCAGGACGGACGTGGGAGTTCACAACGGCGATCTCCTCGGCGCGGGTCTGTGCAGCGGCGGTCAGGTCGTCATCACCCATTTCCAGAGCAGTCAGACCGTACTTTGCGCGCTGGGCGTTGACCAAATCCAGAACTTCCTGACGGTAATCTTCAGTGTGGGAATTTTCGGGGTAAGAGAAGATCAGCACCCAGTAGTTATTGTAGACGCCGCCTTCGTAGTGGCCAACGCTCACAGTAGTAGCATCGGCGTTCAGGATACGCTCGCGGGTAAAATCGGTAGCCATCCACTGATCCATTGCGGCATCGGGGGTGGAACAGCCGGCCATGTAGTTCTCGCCGGTGGAAACATCGCTGATGCCGTTCTCTGCCAGAACGGTGAAATCGCGCTGACCGTTGGGACGAACGTAGGAGTAAGAAACTGCCAGCTCTTCGGCACGCTCCATTGCAGCGGCGTTGTGGCTGCTGTCGCCCAGAGCAACGGGAGCCAGACCGGCCTGTGCGCGCTCGTTATTGACCAGAGTCAGGAAGCTGCGCTGGTAGGCGTCTTCCTCAAAGTAGGAGTTTTCTTCTTCCACAGAAGCGGTGGCAGGCATGGCAGCCTGTGCAGCGTTTGCGGTGACGGGCTTGAAGCCTGCAAAGCCAAAAACCACAGCCAGCGTCATCACAGTCGCTGCGATATTCTTTACGGTACTCATTGCACGCTTCATAAGATTGCCTCCGGTCTGTTGCCTTATGCAGTGTGACGTTGGATGTTGCAACTCGTTTGCAACTCTGTCGTATCACATCCGCAACTCTTGTGTCACAAGAGTATCACAAAGCCATACAGACGTCAAGAGGTTCAGAGGCTGTTTTGAAGAAAAAATACAGATTTTTTTAAAAAATCCCGGCCTTTTATCGCAACTCAAGCGTAACAAAAAGTCCGAAAACGTTACAGTTGTGTTGCGCTTCTCCTCAAAATTAGCCGAGTGCAACAGGCATCGCACACTTTTGGGGACGTTCTGGTGCGCTCCAGTTTGCATATTATAGTATTTATATACATTTATTTGCATATCAAAGCTTTGTGTACGCTTTTGTGCCGCTTCGTTCTGTTCCCTTCTCCGCTCCTTTTCCATGGAAAGCAAATTGGAGCTGCTGTGCAGTGTCCGGCACAACAGCTCCATCATTAAAAAGCACAAAAAAGAGGCCGCTGCACAAAAATGTGCAACGGCCTCTCACAATTCAGGCTATGCTATTGAATGATGCTCAGGAACAGGCGATCACAGAGCAGCCTTTGCTGCCTCGATCTGCTTGATCAGCTCAGGCACGACCTTGAACAGATCGCCCACGATGCCGTAGTCAGCAACACCGAAGATGGGAGCACCCTCGTTCTTGTTGACAGCGATGATGCACTCAGAATCCTGCATACCGGCGGTGTGCTGGATAGCACCGGAGATACCCAGAGCCACATAGATCTTGGGGTGCACGGTCTTACCGGTCTGACCGACCTGATGGTCAGCGGTCATCCAGCCTGCATCGGTGACGGCACGGGAAGCGCCCACGACGCCGCCGCCCAGAGCGGCTGCCAGCTGCTCGGCCAGCTCGATGCCCTTGTTGACATCCTTGCTGATGCCACGACCCACGGAAACGATAACATCTGCGCCGATCAGATCGACCAGCTTCTCAGCGGCCTTCTCCACGCTCAGCACTTCGGTCTTGATGTCCTCAGCGGTCAGGCTGAAGGCGGGCTTGACGATCTGGCAGGCATCAGCCTTGGCCTGATCGAAGGGAGCCTTCTTCATAACACCGGGACGCACGGTGGACATCTGGGGACGGAAGCGGGGGCAGATGATGGTAGCCATCAGATGGCCGCCGAATGCGGGACGGGTCATCTTCAGGTTGCGGTCTTCCATATCGAACTTCTGCTTGGACAGGTCGATGGTGGAGCTCTCCTTCAGGAAGTCGATGTACTTTGCAGTGTCGATATCCAGATGGGTAGCGTCGGCGGTCAGGCCGGTGTGCAGACGGGCTGCGCAGCGGGGGCCGAGGTCGCGGCCAATGTTGGTAGCGCCGATCAGCAGCACCTCAGGCTTGTACTCGTTGACCATATCGCACACGACCTTAGCGTATGCGTCGGTAGTGTAATCCTTCAGCAGGGGGCTGTCGCAGACCAGAACCTTGTCGGCACCGTAGCCGCCCAGTTCCTTGGCAATGCCCTCCACGTTGTCGCCCAGCAGCAGACCGGTGACCTCGCAGCCCAGCTCGTCGGCCAGCTTACGGGCCTCGCTAACCAGCTCGAAGTCAGTGGACATCAGTGCGCCCTGGCGCTGCTCGCAAAAGACCCATACGCCCTTGTATTCGTTAAAATCAGCCATTGTAATCCTATGCTCCTTTCATCAGATCAGGTGCTTCTTGGCCAGGATACCAGCCAGCTGTGCGGCGGTGTCGTCGCCCGTCAGCATGGTGCCTGCGCCCTTCTGCGGAGGAGTGAAGGACTTAAAGACGTTCGTCGGAGAACCCTTCAGGCCAATGGTGTCCACCTCGATCAGCGGATCGTCCTTCAGTGCGTTGTAGTCGAACACTTCCATGGGCTTGTCGTAGCAGGTAAAGATGCCGTTCACGCTCATGTAGCGGGGGTCGTTCAGCTCCTTGATGCAGGTCAGCAGGCAGGGAGTCTGCACCTTGACCATCATGTAGCCGTCCTCAAGCATACGCTTCACGGTCAGAGTGTTGCCGTCCTTCTGGATGTCGGCAACGTAGGTGACCTGCGGCAGATGCAGCTTTTCAGCGATCTGGGGGCCAACCTGTGCGGTATCGCCATCGATTGCCTGACGGCCGCAGAACACAACGTCCTCGGGGCCAACGCCGATCTTGTTGACGGCAGCAGCCAGGATCTGGCTGGTTGCAAAGGTATCGGAACCGCCGAACTCACGGCCGGAGACCAGAACAGCCTTATCAGCGCCGCGGGCCAGCAGCTCACGCAGCATGCCCTCTGCCGGCGGGGGACCCATGGTAACAACAACGACCTCGCAGCCGGTGGCGTCCTTCAGTTTCAGGGCGGCCTCCAGAGCGTTCAGGTCATCGGGGTTGGTGATGGTTGCCATGGATGCACGATCCAAAGTGCCATCGGGCTTGACGGACACCTTGCCGGAGGTATCAGGAACCTGCTTTACACAAACAATTGCTTTCATTGTAACTCTTGCCTCCCTTACTTCAGCAGCGCGCCGGAAATGACCATCATCTGCACTTCGCTGGTGCCCTCGTAGATCTCAGTGATCTTGGCATCACGCATCATGCGCTCGATGGGGTAGTCACGGGTGTAGCCGTAACCACCGAACAGCTGCAGGCAGCGGCGGGTCACATCGCTTGCAGTGCGGGCTGCGATCAGCTTAGCCTGTGCAGCCTCGACGCTGTAACGAACCTTTGCGCCATCCATAGCCTGCTGCTTCTTCAGAGCGGCAGCATAAACCAGATACTTCGCAGCCTCAACACGAGCCTTCATCTCAGCCAGCTCGAACTGGGTGTTCTGGAAAGCAGCGATGGCACGGCCGAACTGCTTGCGCTCCTTGACGTAAGCAATGGTCTCCTCCAGAGCGCCCTCGGCAATGCCCAGAGCCTGAGAAGCGATGCCGATACGGCCGCCGTCCAGCGTAGCCATTGCCAGCTGGAAGCCCTTGCCGCGCACGCCCAGCATACGATCCTTCGGGATGCGGCAATCCTCAAAGATCAGCTCACAGGTAGAAGAACCGCGGATACCCATCTTGTCCTCTGCTTTACCAACAGAGAAGCCCGGGTCGGTGCGCTCCACGATGAAGGCGGAGCAGAGCTTGGTGGGACGGCCGCGCTTGTCCAGCACGTTATCGGTAACGGCGATGACGATGAACACATCAGCAAAGCCTGCATTGGTGATGAAGATCTTGGAGCCGTTCAGCACCCAGTAATCGCCATCTTCCTTGGCAATGGTCTGCTGACCCTGCGCATCGGTACCAGCGCCCGGCTCGGTCAGGCCGAAAGCACCCAGCCACTCGCCGCTGCACAGCTTCGGCAGGTACTTAGCCTTCTGCTCGGGGGTGCCGTTCTCGTAAATGGGGGCAGCGCACAGGCTGGTGTGAGCAGAGACGATGACACCGGTGGTGCCGCAGACCTTGCTCAGCTCTTCCACTGCCATGACGTAGGACAGCACATCGCCGCCTGCACCGCCGACCTCAGTCGGGAAATAGATGCCCATCATGCCCAGCTTGCCCATCTTTTCGACGGTCTCCTTGGGGAAGTATTCCTCTGCGTCAACCTTCTTTGCCAGAGGCTTGACTTCGTTCTCAGCAAACTCGCGGTACATTTTCTGCACCATCTGCTGCTGCTTGGACAGAGTAAAATCCATCGCTATATCCTCCTAACGGGTCTTTTTCATTTACCGGAATTGCCCGGTGCAAACAAATTCCTCCCGGCCGCTTTTCCACGGTCGGGAGAAACGTTTATCAGAATTTACAGCTGGTCAACAGGGGTCTTGGTGCGGTCTGCGTTGTAAACGTAGAAGCCCTTACCGGTCTTGCAGCCCAGATTGCCGCCGCGCACCATCTTGCGGATCAGCGGGCAGGCACGGTACTTGCTGTCGCCGGTCTCGTTGTACAGCACGTCCATAATGGCCAGGCAGATATCCAGACCGATGAAGTCGCCCAGCTCCAGGGGACCCATGGGGTGGTTAGCGCCCAGCTTCATAGCGGTGTCGATGCCAGCGATATCGGAAACGCCCTCCATCTTGATGAAGGCAGCCTCGTTGATCATGGGGATCAGGATGCGGTTGACCACAAAGCCGGCAGCCTCGTTGACCTGAACAGGGCTCTTGCCGATGGCAACGGAAATCTCCTTGATCTTCTCAACGGTCTCGGCAGGGGTGTTGCAGCCTGCGATGACCTCGATCAGCTTCATGCGGTCTGCGGGGTTGAAGAAGTGCATACCGATCAGGGGACGAGACAGACCCTTGCCGATCTCGGTAATGGACAGAGAAGAAGTGTTGGAAGCGAAGACGCACTCGGGCTTGCAGATCTTATCCAGCTCGCCGAAGGTGGTCTGCTTGACCTTCATATCCTCGAAAGCAGCCTCAACGACCAGATCGCAGTCTGCGCACAGATCTTCCTTCAGGCCCGGAGTGATGGCAGCAACGATAGCATCAGCCTTCTCCTGAGTCATCTTTCCCTTAGCGACCAGCTTCTCGTAGCCCTTCTTGATCTTTGCCAGACCATTCTCGGCCCACTCCTGCTTGATGTCGCACAGAGCAACAGTGTTGCCCTCAACCTGTGCAAATGCCTTTGCGATGCCCTGGCCCATGGTGCCAGCGCCGATAACACCGATCTTCATAGGAAATCTCTCCTTTAATATCAAAAAATATGTAATGGATTAGTTGTTGGTGAACACTGCCTTGGGCTTCGGTTTCTCACGGGACAGGAAGCAGGCCATGCCCTCCTGCTGGTCGTGGGTCTCGAAGCAATCGCCGAACAGCTTCTCCTCGACCTCAACAGCCCTCTCGATGGGCAGGCTGATGCCGTCGTTCATTGCCTTCTTGCAGTTGCGCACAGCAATGGGAGCGTTCTTTGCGATCTTGCCGGCCAGCTTCAGGACATTCTCCATCAGCTCAGCCTGCGGATACACGGCGTTGACCAGACCGATGCGGTAAGCCTCGTCAGCCTTGATGTTCAGAGCAGAGTAGACCAGCTGCTTTGCCATGCCCATGCCGACCAGACGAGCCAGACGCTGGGTGCCGCCGAAGCCCGGGGTGATGCCCAGACCGACTTCCGGCTGACCGAACACAGCGTTGTCAGAGCAGATGCGGATGTCGCAGCTCATAGCCAGCTCGTTGCCGCCGCCCAGTGCAAAGCCGTTGACGGCTGCAATGACGGGGATGGGGAAATGCTCGATCATCAGGAACACATCATTGCCCAGCTTGCCGAAGGCCTCGCCCTCTGCCTTGGTCATGGTGCTCATGGAACCGATATCTGCGCCTGCCACGAAGCTCTTGTCGCCTTCGCCGGTCAGAACAATGCAGCGGACAGTCTCCTGATCGACTGCCTCAAAAGCAGCCTTCAGGTCAGCCAGAACCTCGGGGTTCAGGGCGTTCAGTGCCTTGGGACGGTCGATAGTAATGATCTCAACAGCGCCCTGCACCTCGGTTTTTACAAATGCCATTGTGAAAACCTCCATTTCATACAGTTCAGTTTTTTCAAAACAGCCCCCGGAACGCGGGAGAGCTCTCCGGTTCCCTCCGGCGCTCCGGGTCTGTGGTTCAGTCAGGATTCAGAGAAAGAGTGCTTAATCCATCTCAACGATGGTAGCGCAGCCCATGCCGCCGCCGATGCACAGAGTAGCCAGACCCTTGTGAGCACCGCGGTGCTTCATAGCGTACAGCAGGGTGACCAGAATACGAGCGCCGGAAGCGCCGACCGGGTGACCCAGAGCGATTGCGCCGCCGTTGACATTCAGCTTGTCCTTATCAAAGCCCAGAGCCTCGCCGACAGCGATGGACTGTGCTGCGAATGCCTCGTTGGCCTCGACCAGATCCATATCAGCAACGGTCATGCCGGTCTTAGCCATGACCTTCTTGGTAGCAGCGATGGGGCCCAGACCCATGACCTCGGGCTCAACGCCTGCCAGAGCACCGGCGACCCAGGTTGCCAGAGGCTTCACGCCCAGCTCCTTAGCCTTCTCCTCGCTCATGACGACCAGAGCAGCAGCGCCGTCGTTGATGGCGGAAGAGTTACCAGCGGTGACGATGCCGTCTTTGGTGAAGGCGGGCTTCAGCTTTGCCAGAACCTCAGGAGCGCTCAGACGGGGGCCCTCATCGGTATCGAACACGGTGTCGCCCTTCTTGCCCTTGATGACAACAGGAACGATCTCGTCCTTGAAGGCGCCGTCCTTGATGGCCTTGTCAGCCTTCAGCTGGCTGTTGTATGAGAACTCGTCCAGCATCTCGCGGGTGATGGGGCTGTAGCCGTACTTCTTCTGGTAGGTCTCGTTGGTGCAGACGTTCTCAGCGGTCATGCCCATGTGCTTGTTGAAGCCGCAGGCATCCCACAGAGCATCGTTGACCATGGTATCCACGATCTCGCTCTTGCCCATGGGAGCGCCCATGCGGTAGCCGTAACGAGCCTTCTGCAGTGCGAAGGGAGCCATGTCCATGTTCTCCATGCCGCCTGCGACCACGATATCAGCATCGCCTGCCTCGATCATCTGAGCAGCCATGTTCACGCAGTTCAGACCAGAGCCGCAGACCACGTTGACGGTGACAGCGGGGGTCTCGATGGGCAGGCCAGCCTTCAGGGCAGCCTGACGAGCGACGTTCTGGCCCAGACCAGCCTGAATGACGCAGCCCATGTAAACATGATCGACCTGCTCGGGTTTCACGTTTGCACGGTTCAGGGCCTCCTTGATGACGATGGAGCCCAGCTCAGCTGCGGGAACGTTGGCCAGGGTGCCGCCGAACTTGCCGATAGCGGTACGGCATGCAGATGCGATAACGATCTTTTTCATGTGAATAGCCTCCTGAATTGTGTATGTGTGTTACTTATCGGTTACCCATTTATCAAAACGCCCTGCGGCATTTTTGCGGTATCAGATCTCTTCCCTCTCCCGGAGCTGTGCGTATTTTTCGTTAACGGCCTTTTCCACATTGGGTGTGACGAACTTGCTGATGTCACTGCCGTAGTACGCTGCTTCCTTTACGATGGTGGAGGAAAGATAGCTCCATTTGATGCTGGTGGCAAGGAACATGGTCTCGATGCCGGGCATCAGTGCGTGGTTGGTTTGCGCAAGCTGGATCTCGTTTTCAAAGTCCGTTACTGCCCGCAGTCCCCGCACCATTACGGATGCGTGACGCTTTTTTGCGAACTCCACGGTCAGGCCGTCGAAGCCTTCCACGGTCACGTTGGGGATGTTCTTGCAGCATTCCTGTAGCATAGCCACCCGCTCTTCCACTGTGAACAGCGGATGCTTGGCGCTGTTGATCAGCACCGCCACGATGAGGTGGTCGTTGATCTTTGCTGCACGCTTGATGATATCAAGGTGTCCCTTGGTGACCGGATCGAACGACCCGGGATAAACTGCTGTTGCCATCGGTCAGTGTCCTCCTTGTGCGCTGTAATTACTAAGCGCGATGTGGTTCTGCCATGATAGCACTTTCCAGCCTTGGGTGCAACCTGAAACTGCTGCGGTGCGTTTTATCGTTAAATTTTAAACGAATCATCCCGCACTGCTCCGCAGTTGCTTCCCACGCTATTAGTAAAGCACATCGTCAAAATTTTATCAAGTCTTTTTCTCAACTTTTTTGTTTTTTGCGTACCAAACAATCCCCACATAAAGCTAAGAAAACTGTTCATTATGCTATACTGACTGTTTTTTAGCCAAAACTATTGATTCTACACTTTGTTAATGTTATAACTAAGTTGAGCTGTTCTGCGCAGAGCAGAGTACACACTGCTGCCTTGTTTATAAGGTTACTATACAGATGTGGCAAAACGGTGTGCATTCCGCAAAACAGGCGTAAAACAGCCGCATAATTTGTCCGCACAGAATTGTTTACAATTCTTTTATGTATTTTAAGAGAGGATGGTTTATAATGGATTGCAAGGAACTGTACGCACAGAAGCTTATGACTGCTGCGCAGGCTGCCGCTCTGGTCAAAAGCGGCGACTGGGTGGATTACGGCTGGGCTGTGAACACCCCTGTGGCCGTGGATGCCGAGCTGGCAAAACGCCTGCCGGAGCTGGAAGGGGTCAACTTCCGGGGCGGCATTCTGATGTGGGTGCCGGAGATCTTCCAGATCGACGACCCTGCTGCCCACATGACCTGGAACAGCTGGCACATGGGCGGCATTGAGCGCAAGGCCATTGCGCAGGGCTTCTCCTTCTACTCCCCCATCCGCTACTCTGAGCTGCCCCGCTACTACCGCGAGAGCAGCGACCCCGTGGATGTGGCGGTATTTCAGGTGACCCCCATGGACGAGCACGGCTACTTCAATTTCGGCCCCAGCGCTTCGCATCTGGGTGCCGTGTGTGAAAAAGCCAAGAAGATCATCGTGGAGGTCAACACCAATATGCCGCGCTGCCTTGGCGGCATGGAGAACTGCGTACACGTTTCTCAGGTGAGCGGCATTGTGGAGGGCGCAAATCCCCCCATCGGCCAGATGGCAGCTGCCGGTGCCGCTACCGAGGTTGACCTGAAGGTAGCCAACCTCATCGTGCCGCAGATCCCCAACGGTGCCTGCCTGCAGCTGGGCATCGGCGGTATGCCCAACGCCATCGGCGGTCTGATCGCGCAGAGCGATCTGAAGGATCTGGGCGTGCACACCGAGATGTATGTGGATGCCTTTGTGGATATTGCCAAGGCCGGCAAGATCAACGGCAGCCGCAAGCAGCTGGACAAGGGCCGTCAGGTCTACGCCTTTGGTGCCGGCACCCAGAAGATGTACGATTACCTGAACGATAACCCGGAGTGTATGTCTGCCCCGGTGGACTACACCAACGACATCCGCAGCATTTCCGCACTGGACAATTTCATTTCCATCAACAATGCCGTGGATATCGACCTGTTTGGTCAGGTGAACGCCGAAAGCGCCGGTGTGAAGCACATTTCCGGTGCAGGCGGTCAGCTGGACTTCGTGCTGGGCGCATACCTTTCCAAGGGTGGCAAGAGCTTTATCTGCCTGTCCTCCACCTTCTTTAATAAAAAGACCGGCCAGCTGGAAAGCCGCATTCGTCCCACGCTGGAGAACGGCAGCATCGTTACCGACACCCGCGCCAACGTGCACTACCTGTGCACCGAGTATGGCTGCGTGAACCTGAAGGGCCTGACCTCCTGGGAAAAGGCCGAGGCTCTGATCAGCGTGGCACACCCGGACTTCCGTGAGGAGCTGATCCGCGAGGCTGAAAAGCTGCATATCTGGCGCAGAAGCAACAAAATTTAATAAGTGCTGTGGGTATTCCCGCTGCCCGCAGCAGGAATGGAGTTTGTCATGATGGACAAAAAGCCGCACATCAAACCGTATCTCTATGGGATGCTCGCAGGGTTTGGTGCCATTGCACTGAGCATCATCTTCTTTTTCCTCATTTACCGCTTTGACGGCTTCGGCTCGGCTATCTCTACCCTGACCGGCATCCTGATGCCCTTTATCTACGGTGCCGTCATTGCCTACCTGCTCAAGCCGGTGTGCAACAGCATCGAAAGCTTTCTGCGCCGGTTCATCCCGGAAAAGATGAATGGTCTGATCAACGCGCTGTCCGTGGCGCTTACCATCCTGTTCGGGCTTTTGCTGGTGTATGCACTGGTCATGATGATCGTGCCGCAGCTCATTACCAGCGTAACTACCCTGTACTACACCGCGCAGGCCAACATTACAAAGTTCATGAACTGGGCAAACCATCTGGAGTTTATTGAAAAGAACGAACAGATCACGGAACTGCTTAATTCGGCTTACGCTGCCCTGAATACCAATCTAGACACATGGAACACATGGCTCAAGAACACCCTGCTGCCCTCCATGCAGAACATTGTAAGCGGCGCAGCCATTGGTGTGCTGAACGTGGTGACGGTGGCCAAGAACCTGATCATCGGCATCATCGTGGCGGTGTATATGCTGGCCAGCCGCAAGCGGTTCGTCCAGCAGGGCAAGCTGGTGCTGCACAGCATCGTCCGCCCCCGCTGGGCGCAGCTGATCACTGAGGAAGTGAAGTACGCAGACAAAATGTTCGGCGGTTTCATCAACGGCAAGATCATGGACTCTGCCATCATCGGCGTGCTGTGCTATATCGGCTGTCTGATTTTCAAGTTCCCCAGTGCGCTGCTGGTGTCGGTGATCATCGGTGTGACCAACGTGATCCCCTTCTTCGGTCCCTTCATCGGTGCCATTCCCGCCACCCTGCTCATTCTCATCCAGAACCCCATCAAGGCGCTGTGGTTCGTGCTGTTCGTACTGGTTTTGCAGCAGCTGGACGGCAACATCATCGGACCCAAGATTCTTGGCAACACCACCGGCCTTTCCAGCTTCTGGGTACTGTTCGCCATCCTGCTGTTTGGCGGCCTGTGGGGCTTTGTGGGCATGATCGTTGGCGTGCCGCTGTTCGCCGTTATCTACGACGTCATCAAAAAGCTGGTCATTCACGGCTTGCAGCGCCATCAGGAGCTGACCCTGCTGAACAGTTATCACGACCAGTTCGGCGACCCCGCAGACGATGCAGCCGCACAGCCTGCTGCACCGCAATCTGCTGAAAACCAGTAAACCTTCCCTGCCCCGCATCAGAGCCCTTCCGATGCGGGGTATTTTTTAGTTATGCTGTATCATAAGAGCGTATATAAAGGAGAACGATTTAATGGGTATTAAAATGATGTTATTGGGTATCGCTGTTATTCTGGCTGGGATTGCCTTATCTATAAGTAACATTTTTGCTTTTGTTGGTGGAGCCGCAGGTCTTTTAATCACAATTGCCGGTATGCTTGTACGGGGCAAAAACACAACCGAGAAATAATTCACGAAGGTTTGACAAATGACTTACACAATCGCGATCATTTCTACTTTAGCGGCATGGTTCGTTGGACTATTTGCAGACGCAAACATCGATTTTGGAGACCCACAAGGTTTTTTAGCTCTCAGGGTGCTGTTTCCTGTCTTAGCTATGGAAATTTGTATTCTGAAAGCACTTAAAGAGCGCGACAAGAAATAAGCAACCGCCAACTTGTACAACAAGACCCCCGCCTTATGTTCCAGGAAGGAACACAGGGCGGGGGTCTTGTTATTGTTTTGAATCAGGTTTCAGCTCAGTCCAGCGGCTGAGTGGGCTTCCAGTCCTTATAGTTTTCGTACCGGCTCTCGCGGACTTTGTGGTGAGACCAGATCTCATCGGCGGTAGGCTGCCAGTCGGCAGCGTAAGCCTTGCACTTCTCGCACAGGTGCTCGACGCTTTCCGGGGACTGCAGGTCGGTGCTGTGGGCACCGGTCTCGTGCACCATCTTTTCCAGCAGCTCGGGGTTTTCCAGCATCGGGCAGGGACGCAGATGGTTCTTGTTGAAGGGCTGACCGTTGTGGTAAGCCATGAACAGCGGGCTGTGCAGAATTTCCAGAATAGACTGGTCGTGGATATTGGCGTTGGAGTAGTGGATGAACACGCAGGGCTCGGCGTCACCGGCAGAGTTGATGTGGAAGTAGTTGCGGCCACCGGCGATGCAGCCGCCCACGAACTCGCCGTCGTTCTGGAAGTCCATGGGGTAGAACGGGATATCGCACTCGGAAGAGCGCAGATAGCGGATACGGTCGATCATATACTTGCGCTGTTCCGGGGTGGGCATCAGCTCCGGGGCGGCCTCATTGCCTACGGGCATATAGTGGAAGTAGAAGCCGAAGTGTGCCCCCTTCTCGCACAGGAACCGCATGAACGCGTCGTTGGTGACGGCTTCAATATTCTGGCTGGTGTAGCAGATGGAAGTACCGAAGAGAATGCCGTACTTCTTAAGCAGGTCCATGGCGTGCATTACAGCGGCATAGTGGCCTTCTCCACGGCGGGCGTCGTTGGTCTCCGGGGTGCCCTCGATGGACAGCATAAAGGCGATATTGCCAAGACGCTGCACCTCTTCACAGAAGGGCTCGTCGATGAGGGTGGAGTTGGTGTAGATGGCAAACTGCACATCGTTGTGCTTTTCTGCCAGCTTGAGCACGTCCTTCTTGCGCACCAGCGGCTCGCCGCCGGTCAGCATATACAGATACACGCCCAGCTCCTTGCCCTGCGTAACGATCTTGTCCATATCCTCAAAGCTGAGGTTGTTCTTGTGGCCGTACTCGCCTGCCCAGCAGCCCACGCAGTGCATATTGCAGGCAGAGGTGGGGTCGAACAAAATCAGCCAGGGGATGTTGCACTGGTACTTGACACGGTTCTCACGGATCATCTTAGTGCCGCGGAAGAAGGCTTCGTAACCCAGATTCAGCGCAGTGGTACGCGCCACATGGGGGTCGGTCTGGTCCAGCACGCAGTTGATGAGTTTCGTCCACTTGCTGTCGGGGTCGGTCAGCACCTTTTTGGCGTTCTCGTAGGTCTCGTCGCTGAAGCCGCTGCCGTAGAACTGCTTTGCAGCATCTACCAGCTGGTTCATCGTCTTTTCACGGTCTTGCTCGGCGCGGGAAAGCGCCACGTCCACTATTTTACCAAGCGCAGCACGCTGCATCTTGTGAGTCAGATTCTCAAGAGATGTATTCATAGCTTTTTCCTCCCGAAATGATTCCTTTGGAAATCCTTATTTTGCTTGACCACATCTTACTACTTTGCGTGTTTTTGTGCCATAAACAGAAAATACGCCGTGATGGAAAACCCATCACGGCGCGCTCTTTGATAAAATTTTATTGAAGCCACTCGGATAAAAAGCGCTTCATTCCTCTATTTTCAGGCTGCCAGTGCTCAGGCGGCACAGTGCCCGGCGGAAATCTCCGTGGATCATGGTGCTCACGCGCTCCACCATCTTCTTGGGGTCGCCTTTCATATCCCGGCGAGTCCATTCCAGCGTCATGCCCACCAGTGCATACTTGTAAAAATCGACAACGAACTGCTTATCTGCGTCCTGCACGGTGATATCGTGGCATTCACGGTCCGCAAAATCCTTCAAGATGGGGTCCAGCAGCCTATAAAGGTACTGTTCCACCTGTTCCCTGCCCACCGAACGGTAAACGTTGAGCACAAGGGTCTTGTTGTCCTGCAGCTGGTGTAGGACGTCCAGATAGGCTTCGCTCCATGTACCAAAGCCCCGGCGGCCTTCCATTGCCTTGGCGGCATCCTCCGCTAAGATCCAGTCCACCAGATCGTAAATATCTTTGAAATGGTAATAAAAGGTCATGCGGTTGACCCCGCAGTCCTCGGTGATATCGTTGATCGTGATCTTGTTCAGGGGCTTTTCCAGCAGCAACTTCTTCAAAGATGCCTCCAGTGCCCGTTTTGTCGTTTGTGACACAAAAACCCATCCTTTCCCGGCAGACGCCGCTGCCGTTTCCGTGAATGATACCCCATGATTTATTTTACCGCAAAACATGACCTTATTTCAAGTAAAGATTCATACCTTTTTATGAAGTTTGTGTGTGCGCTGCCCGCCCCGGTGGGGCTGTTTTTACATTATATCCGCCAAAAATAAGACAAAAGTCTTGATTTTCTCCCAGCGGTTGCTTAGAATGAATAAGAAGCAGAATTTTATGCAGTGCATACATGCCGAGGGAGGGTTATTACTATGATGAAAACCATTGGGTTTTTAGGCTGTGGAAACATGGGCGGCGCTATTGCACGTGCTGTGTGCAAGGCTACCGAGCCTGAGAATGTATTTCTGGCTAACCGCACGGCGGCCAAGGCCGAAGCGCTGGCCGCAGAGCTGGGCTGTCAGACGGCTACCAACGCCGAGGTGGCCGGTGACTGCGACCTGATCTTTCTGGCGGTGAAGCCCCAGATGATGGAAGCCATGCTGGAGCCCCTGCGGTTCATCCTTGCCGAGCGCACCAAGCGGTTCGTGCTGTGCACCATGGCCGCCGGTCTGCCGGTGGCACGTATTCAAGAGATGGCGGGCGGCGACTACCCTGTCATCCGCATCATGCCCAACACCCCGGCGTCGGTAGGCGAAGGCATGATCCAGTATTGCTCTGCCAACGTGACCGCCGAGGAAGAGGCTGCATTCTGCCAGCTGATGGCTCCCGCCGGGCGGCTGGACGCCGTGGCCGAGGGCATGATCGATGCCGCAAGCTGCGTTTCCGGCTGCGGCCCGGCATGGGTGTACCAGTTTATTGAAGCGCTGGCCGATGGCGGCGTGGCCTGCGGTCTGCCCCGGGCAAAGGCACAGGAATACGCCGCACAGATGGTGCTGGGCAGCGCAAAGCTGGTGCTGGAAAGCGGCAAGCACCCCGGTGCGCTGAAGGATGCTGTGTGCAGCCCTGGCGGCAGCACCATTCAGGGCGTGCGGGTACTGGAAGAACATGGGCTGCGCGGTGCGGTGATGGATGCCGTGCTGGCTGCTTACGACAAAACAAAGGAAATGGGAAAGGGTTAATGGAATCATGCGCATCGTTGTGAAAGTGGGCACCTCCACATTGGCATACCCCACCGGGCGGCTGAACATCCGCCATGCAGAGGAACTGGTCAAGGTATTGAGCGATTTAAAGAACGAGGGACACGAGGTCATTCTGGTATCCTCCGGCGCTATCGGCATGGGCGTGGGCAAGCTTTCGCTGCCTGCACGCCCAAAGGATACCACCACCAAGCAGGCCTGCGCTGCCGTGGGACAGTGCGAGTTGATGTACACCTACGACCGGCTGTTCAGTGCCTACGATCACACGGTAGCGCAGATCCTGCTTACCGGCGTGGACGTGGAGCACACCGAGCGCCGGGTGAACATCCAGAACACCCTGACCCGTCTGCTGGAACTGGGTGCACTGCCCATCATCAATGAAAACGACAGCGTTGCCACCGATGAGATCACTTCCATTGGCGACAACGACACGCTGGCCGCTATTGTGGCCTGCTGCTGCAAGGCCGACTTGCTGGTGCTGCTGAGCGACATCGACGGCCTGTACACTGCCAACCCCCACACCCACCCGGATGCGGCGCTCATCCCACTGGTGGAGGAGATCACCCCGGAGGTGATGGCGCTGGCAGACGGTGCAGGCTCTGCACTGGGCACCGGCGGCATGGCAACCAAGCTGCGGGCTGCCCGCATGGTGACCGGCAGCGGTGCGGATATGGTCATCGCCAACGGCGCACACCCGGAACTGCTGTATGATATCGCTGCGGGCAAGCCCATCGGCACCCGCTTTGCCGGGCACAAGCAGCCCGCGCTGTCCACACAGGAGGTTTGAGCTATGACCACACAGGAAATTCTGGAAGCCGCCCGCGGGGCAAAGGCTGCGCTGGCACTGGCTGATAGCGCCAGCCGCGCACAGGCACTGCGCAGTATGGCTGCGCAGCTGTGCAGCCCGGCAAACATGACGGCTATCCTTGCCGCCAACGCCGACGATATGGCCGCTGCAAAGGGACATATCAGCGAGGTGATGCTGGATCGTCTTGCCCTGACCGAGGAGCGCATCCGCGCCATGGCAAAGGGCATTGAAGAGGTCGCTGCCCTGCCCGACCCGGTGGGCCGGGTGCTGAAACGGGTGGAGCGCCCCAACGGGCTGGTGATCG
>ERZ840517.1405-NODE-1405-length-25811-cov-4.966493_pt1 | contig 25811 bp, 16 predicted proteins | sample MGYA00519876_ERZ840517 | MGnify/ENA primary metagenome ERZ840517 (study PRJEB31850, sample SAMEA3708882) | human gut metagenome | biome: human gut; feature: human-associated habitat; material: faeces | place: China | collected 2014 ... | reverse complement strand
GACTCGTCAGACTCGCTTGAATTTTCTGCTTTTACTGACTCTTCCTCGCTAGTTTCATTTTCTGAAGTTTTTTCACCGCCAGTTTCACTTTCTGAGGTTTCTTCTCCGTTAGTTTCACTTTCTGATGTTTCTTCCTCGCTTGGTGCTACGTAAACAGGAGTTGTAAAGCGGATTGTATCAATCACATCCTCATCTACCTTAAACTTGGAAGAATCGTCCTGAATCTCGGCATATTTCTCTGAGAACAATGCTGTCTTTCTGCTTTCGATCTCTGAATCGATGGCACTCTGACGTGCTTCCTCATCGTTATCATCAAGACAGCGGATGATGTAGATGCTGCCGTCATCGCTTCTATATACAGTGCATTCGTCTGTTGCCAGTGCCCATGCAGCTGCATTATATACAGCAGTTCCATCCTCACTAATGGAAATCTCAGAATTTGTTGCAGTGAAGTGACTGTCATTTTGATAATCACTGATAAAGTCTGCTGCATCATTTCCTTCCTCAAACTCCTTAAGGATCTTATCTGCTGCATCATTCATAGCATCCTGACGTTCCTGCTCTTCTTCTGAAAGTGTTTCTACCTCAGTTGAATCTTCAGTGGATGCCTCAGAGGAAAGTTCCGAAACATTCTCGCTTGATGCTTCCTCAGTTGATGCTTTTTCACTGCTTGCTTCTTCTGTGGAAGTCGTTACATCCTTGGATGCACTTTCTGATTCTGCTTCTGTATTCTCTATAGAAGATGCCTCTTCGCTGCTGTCTTCATCACTTGACACTTCTGTAGTTGCCTCATCGGCTGCTGTCGTCTCTGTCAGTTCACTTGGCGTCAGCTTTACATATGCGATCTTTTTGCGAAGGAACTCATCATCACCAACTGTTGTATCAACATCAGCAACAAGATCCATATAAACAAGATTGGCAATTGCATTCTCTGTATATGTCTTTTCAATCAGCTCATCTGTTGCGCCGACTGCTTCCAGATAATCCTCTGATTCTGTCTGAAGCTTTTCAATTGCCTCATCTACCTTTGCTTTTTGATCATCACTTAACTCAATGCCATTTTTCTTTGCATACTCATTTAATACAAGTGTCTGGCGAAGCTGTGACAGAGACATCTGCTTGATGTAATCACCGACTGTCATGCCTGAACCATCGCCCATATCGTTGCTGCAGATGTTTGATCCAAAATAGGATTCATAGGTATACTCCATGGAACGTATCATATAAGTAACCTCATCCAGCATGATATTTGTATCGCCAAATGAAACAGCAACTGTATCCTCTGGTGCCTTATTCTCTAACTGTTCGCATCCGCCTAATGTACTAACGGCAGTAGCTGCTGCGAGGGCTGCTGCTGCATACTTCATAATTCGGTTCATAAATTTACCTCACTCTATTTCTATATTCTCTGTCAACGACCCGACGTGCATCTTATTTATCGGGCGCCTCGTGAACTTTGTTTTTCATTTTAGCATGATTTTATGAAACAATCAACGTTTTTATATCGCTTAACAGTTTTTTCAATGTTTTCAATGTCAGCGTTTTTTCCTTGACTGCGCCATCGCCTGCCTTCAATAAGAAATAAGGATTGTCTTTGTCAAGCAGGCGAAGTGCACCGCGGTAAGACTGTATCAGATCCGGCACACGCATCGTGTCGAATTTTGCTTTTGGATGCATGAACAGGCGAATCTCTGTTGACGAGGACTTGATTTCTTTAATATAGAGAGAATGCGCATCCGCACGAAGGATTGACACCTCAAGCAAGTTGGTGACTGGTTTTGGAACACTTCCAAAACGGTCGATAAGCTCGTCGATCATATCCATTGACTCTTCCTCTGTCTCGACTGCTGCAATGCGCTTGTAAATTTCCATCCTGTCTTCTTCGTTTCGTATATAGCTGTCTGGAATGTAAGCGCTGATTGGAATGTCCACCGTTGTTTCAAAGGTTTCCTCCATCTCAAGCTCACCCTTTTCTTTTTTGACAGCCATATTTAACATCTTGCAGTACAGATCATAGCCAACTGCTTCCATATGACCGTGCTGCTCACTGCCAAGCAGATTTCCAGCGCCTCGAATTTCCAGATCACGCATGGCTATCTTAATACCTGAACCAAGATCAGTATACTCACGAATTGCCTGAAGACGCTTTTCAGCCTCTTCTTTTAAAATCTTGTTTCGCTGATACATGATAAAAGCATAGGCAGTGCGGTTTGAACGGCCGACACGTCCTCTTAGCTGATACAGCTGTGCAAGTCCGTAGCGATCAGAATCGTGGATGATAATAGTATTTACGTTTGGAATGTTTAAGCCTGTCTCTATAATAGTTGTGGAAACAAGCACGTCTATATCACCGTTAACAAAGTCCATCATGATTTGTTCTAGCTGACGCTCTGACATTTGACCATGTGCAAAGGCAACATTTGCATCTGGCACAAGCTTTGCTATCTGTGCCGTAATCTGATCAATATCCTTGACACGATTATACACATAATAAACTTGTCCGTCTCTGGCAAGCTCTCTGTTTATTGCTTCGCGAACCATCTCCCAATTCATTTCCATTACATATGTCTGAATCGGTCTTCTCTCATACGGTGCTTCCTCCAACACACTCATATCGCGCACGCCTATCATACTCATATGAAGTGTTCTCGGAATCGGTGTTGCCGTTAGTGTCAGCACGTCAACGTCTTTTTTAAGCTGCTTAATCTTTTCCTTGTGTGTGACACCAAAGCGCTGTTCCTCATCAATAATCAAAAGGCCTAGATCTTTAAATACAACATCCTTTGACAGCACACGATGCGTTCCTATTACAATATCGGCAAGACCCTTTTTTAAGCGCTCAAGTGATGCCTTGATCTGCGCTGACGTGCGAAAGCGTGACAAAAGCTCAATTCGAATTGGATAGTCCTTCATTCGCTCAACAAATGTATTGTAATGCTGTTGAGCAAGAATAGTTGTCGGCACAAGAAATACGACCTGCTTACTGTCCTGCACAGCCTTAAAGGCAGCTCTGATGGCAATCTCTGTTTTTCCGTAGCCTACATCACCGCACACTAAGCGGTCCATGATTTTCGTGCTTTCCATATCAGCTTTTGTCGCATCAATTGCTGCAAGCTGATCTGCTGTCTCATCAAATGGTACAAGCTCTTCAAATTCTTTCTGCCATACAGTGTCTGCTCCATACTGATAGCCGTGACCACTCTGGCGCACTGCATAAAGCTCCACAAGCTCCTTTGCAATGTTGTTGACTGCTTTTTGAACACGGCTTTTTGTTTTTGTCCACTCCTGGCCGTTCAATTTGTTAAGCTTTGGCTGCTTAGACTCTGAATCAGCATACTTTTGGATCATATGAAGCTGTGTGACAGGAAAATACAGCTTTCCGCCATCACCATATTCTATCTTAATATAATCTTTTGTTACCTTATCCACAATCTGTCGCTCTGTTCCGCGATAAATCCCCAGTCCATAATTTTCATGCACCACATAATCACCAGGCTTTAGCTGCGCAAAATCACTTATTCGCTGACCCTGATAGCGGCTCTTTTTTTCTTTTTTCTTTTTCTTAACACCAAATATATCGCTCTCTGTGATAACAGCAAATTTTAGCATCGGATATAAAAAGCCACGGTGAAGATTTCCATAAGTAACCATGATCTCACCTGGATTTATCTTTTTATCCTCGTCCTCGCTGTAATATGCCAAAAGATCATACTCTATAAGCTGATTGACAATGCGGTTTGCGCGAGTTCTTGACGGACACAAAAGAACAATTCGGTACTTTTCCTTCTTCCAGTGTGTCAAATCCTTGATCAAAAGTTCAAAACCTTCACGGTAGGTGTTCATGTTCTGAACATTTACTGCGTAGCTGTTTACCACCGTAAAGTCAGCCAGGCGGCTGTCAAGTGAAGACAATGCTGCAACCTGACCGCGCTCAAAAGCAGCAAGAACATGTTTTGCCGGTGTTAAAAGCGCTGTCTGACCTGGCAAAAGAAAGCCCTGCTCCAGACGATTTTTCATGCTTTCCTCAAACTCAGCCTGCACACCATCACCGCGCTCTTTAAGACGCATCGGCTCATCAAGGAAAACTAACGTGTTCTTCTCATCAAAATATTCAGAAAGTTGAACAGTGCGCGGATAAAAATAGCTTATATAGCTGTCTGGTGCCTCTAATACAACATCTTCGCCAAGTGCCTCTAATATGCGGTTTGTCTCCTCACGAAGACGCTTCGCCTTGTCTGGCTCCTTTGCTTTTTTAAAGACAGCTAACTGACTCTCAAGTTCATTTTTAATCATTCCAACAGCACGCCGTCTTGCCGTATCATCTGCGATCACCTCTGCCGCTGGAAAAACAGATACGGACTCGATCTGATCCATTGAGCGCTGGCTCTGCGGTTCAAAGCAGCGAATCGTATCTATTTCATCTCCCCAAAGCTCGATTCTAACCGGAACCTCCATTGTCAATGGATATACATCAGCAATACCTCCGTGAACAGTAAACTGTCCTGGCTCCTCCACACGTCCTACACGCTCATATCCCATCACAGTCAGGTCATGCTTTAGCTTTTCAAGATCAAGCTCATCACCTTCTTTTAGCTTTATCACATGACTCATCAGCTGTTCAAACGGCACTGCCTCGCTCATGAGCGCATCCATTGTCGTGATGATAACCTTCGCCTCGTTTTGATAAAGTGCTGCAAATGCCTTCATGCGCTCTGCAATGATGGCATTTCCCTGCAGATCTGCGCTAAAAAAGATCAGGTCACGCGGTGGAATCACATAGACCTGACTGCAAAATAATTTATAATCTTCTTCAATTTCCCTTGCCCGCTGTTCATTGTACGTCACAACAAGCTGCACTTTTTTCTCTCCAAGAAAGGTGCTCATAAAATGCACCTTCTCGGAGTCAATACAGCCTGTCATGCCCACTGGATCTGTTCCCTTCAAAAAATCTCTTGAAAAGTCTTCATATTCCAGCAGATCCGTCAGCGGATTTGCAAAAATACCCACAATTGACCCTCCTTATCATTATTTTGTTTTCTTCTGGTTATAATGATTCATGGTTGCCTCTAGTCCGTTGTTCATTAAGGAGCAAACTGCATCGGCAGCCTCTTTGTAGCCGTCTTCCATTGCCTTTTTTTCTTCGCCCTGGAAATGGCTGAGTACAAAGTCTGCTAAATCCATCTTTGGCGGCTTTGCTCCGATTCCGACACGCACTCTTGGAAAATCCTGTGAATTGCAATGCAGAATGATATTTTTCATACCATTATGACCGCCTGCACTTCCTTTACCGCGCACGCGAAGCTGTCCTGGCTCTAGGTTAATATCATCATATACTACAATTAAATCAGAGATATCTGTTTTGTAGTAATTCATGACCTCCTGAATACACTCTCCGCTTAAATTCATGAAGGTCTGAGGCTTTACTAGAACAACCTTTTGTCCCTCAATCGCGCCTGTTCCAATTAAGCCCTTAAATTTTTTTGTTGTTACATCAATATTGTATTTGTCAGCAAGGTAATCAATAACCTCAAAGCCAACGTTATGTCTTGTTCCTCTATACTGTGCGGTTGGGTTGCCCAGACCTGCTATGATATACATGTTTTTTCCTCCTTCTGCCACTGGGGACAGGGACGGTGGCATTAAAAAAGCAATTGCCGCGTCGTCCCTGTCCCCGATGGCGCTCAGTTTATTATGCGGTCACTCATTCCAAGCGAATCGGCAAGTGCCTGCAGATCAAAATCTTCTGGCACTGTTATTCCATTTACAGGAAGCGGTCTGCGTCTGTCAAAGACATCATATACGTCAAACAGATCACTTGTGAGTACCTTCTCTGGATAAACCATCTGCTTAAACATCATCTGGCCATCCATGTTGCGGCGGCCCTGACGCATGTAATTTGAGCCATACTGCAGCCAGTACTGAGTACTGTCTACGTTGCAGAAATATCTAAAGCCTACATCCCAGAGCTTTTTGAATTTTTCATTTTCAAATGTATACTGTGATGGTCTCCAGTCTCCTACATCTGCTCCTAACGGATATAAAATAATATCTGTATCTCCGATTATAGATTCTACTTCGCGCTCCCACATATCTGTGTCCCATACAAGATGTTCATAGCTTGTACTTGTCATATTCAGATGACCCCAGCTGTGGCTGGCAAGCTCCCAGCCCAGATCGCGAATTGCCTGTGCAACTTCTCGTGCTGTCTGCTTGTCCTGCTCAATATTTTCATTTGGTGACGTATGATCTTCGCGCTTTTCTTTATCGTTTGCAGGTGTAGAAACGTAATAGTCACAATTTTCATTGTACCAGAAATCACTTGTGCGATAGCCTAAAATACCATCATATCCTGTAAATGCCAGAATACCCTTTGAACCCTGATAAGAAAAATCAGGATGTGTTTCAATAAAATCCTCTAAAACAGTCAAAACGTCATAAGAACCATATGATACACTTCCATCACGCTCAACATACTCATTTACAACCTTACCGTTTTCATCAAGACAGAGCTTTGTCGCAAATCCAGTTCCTGTCATATACTCATAATAGCATACATCGTCTTCGGAAAGTACAAATGGCTTTTTTCCTCTCGGAAGATAAATTGGCTGCTGCACCATCTGCACGGTGCCGTCTGGCTGCGTTTCCATCTTTGCAATCTTATGAAGGCTTATCAAAACATAACCCTTGTCATACATAGACTGCATTATATCCTTAAATTCTTCGATAGTTGTCATTACCTGATCATAATCACTGCTCTTATAGCTTGCAAATGCAAGCTCGCTGTCAACAATAAGACTATGGAAAAAGATATGTGTAATCTTATCATAATCTGTCCACTGTACAGCCTGTGATTTCAAACTCTCATAGCTTTGAATGCAGCTAACATATGTTTCATTATCTGCATAGCCAGGTATTGACTGAATCTGTGCAATTGCACCGTCATAATCGTACTGCATTGCCTTTAAATTAGCAGCCTGTACGACTGGATCACTGCTTTGTACAAGAGCACCATCCGCAGCCGCCTCTGTTGCCTTCCATGTTTCGTATTCCACAGGTGCTTTCGTCGATGCTGCCTGATTTGGCTGCACATGTGGAAGCGTCACTGGGCGCAGGCATACCCATGCCACTACACCAAGACCTGCACATGCAATTACAAGTAGCACCAAAAGTATGACAATAGGCGCACCTGATTGGCCTCTTTTTATTTTCTTTTTCTGATAGTCTTCCCAGCTGCGTCTTTTCTTTGCCATTTGTTCCTCCATTTTCTTTGTTTACGGCACTGGAACGGTCATTCCCTGAAGTACATATTTTGTATCAGTCTCAAATACATACGCATTCACAATGTATGAACCGTGCTCGTTTTTATGCTCACTTACTGGAACATAGCATGTCGCTGTGTTTCCAGATACGGTCATGTTATGCCATACCAGATCATCCTGTCCATTTGCTGCTGTCCACACTGCAGTTGAAACCTTTTTATAGCCTGCAGGTGCATTAAATTGAATTGTCACACGGAAACCATTTGATGATAATTCTGTTACATATGGAATCGCCATCGACAGCACACCTGTACCGCTGCCATTATTATTTCCTGAATTGCCTCCAGGATTTGCACCTGATGGAACAGTTACATTGACACCCTTTAATGGTGCTAATTTTCCTGCATTATCATATAGGTAAATATGAGTCGTGTATGCTCCGCTCTCTCCCTTATGGGCACTTGATGGCACGTAAAATGTAGCTGTATCGCCGCTTACGCTTGCCTGATGCCACACTAGATCATCCTGTCCATTTGCGTTTGTCCATGTTGGCATCAATACTTTGCTTACTCCTGACGGTGCATTTATTTTTGCCGTAACTCGGTAGCCTGATGCGCTAAGCTCTGTAACAGAAACGTCACCAATTGAAAAGCTTGATGACGGTGTCACGGCTGCTGATGGCACTGTTACATTGACACCCTTTAATGGTGCTAATTTTCCTGCTTTATCATATAGGTAAATATGAGTCGTGTATGCTCCGCTCTCTCCCTTATGGGCACTTGATGGCACGTAAAATGTAGCTGTATCGCCGCTTACGCTTGCCTGATGCCACACTAGATCATCCTGTCCATTTGCGTTTGTCCATGTTGGCATCAATACTTTGCTTACTCCTGACGGTGCATTTATTTTTGCCGTAACTCGGTAGCCCGATGCACTAAGTTCCGTAATAGAAACGTCACCAATTGAAAGGCTTGATGACGCAGATGTCGATGCTGGAACTGTTACATTTTCGCCCTTTAGCGCAAACTGTCCCTGTCTATCATATACATAAATATGCGTAATATATGCACCGCTTTCTCCTTTATGGGCACTGACTGGAACATAGAACGATGCAGTATTACCACTAACACTTGCCTGATGCCACACAATGTCATCCTGTCCGTTTGCCTCTGTCCATGTCGGCATCATAACACGGCTCACACCTGCATCTGCCGAAAATGTTACATTTACACGATAGCCTAACGAAGACTGTTCTGTTATGCTTGTTGATACAATTCTCACTGGCGCCGCATTTGTCACCACCGGCGCTGCTCCTACTAGCAGTGATGCCGCCAATAGTCCCGCTGCTGTTTTTCTCCTTTTCATACTTTAAAACCTCGCCTTTCCAAAAATAATTACGTTACATTTTCCCTCAGCCACATTATACCGAATGAAGACGACAATTGCAAGAGAAAGAAAGACTGCCCGCGGGCAGTCTTTCTTTTATAAGTATTCATATATCTTTTTCGAATTGTTATTCAGATTTTATGCTTCCTGCAAAGCCTCCTCGTATTTCTCGAGAATAATCTTCTGCACATAATCTCTTGTCTCTGAGTTAATGGGATGTGCGATATCTCGGTATTCTCCTGTCGCCGATTTACGGCTTGGCATCGCAACAAATACTCCCTTTTCTCCTTCGATCACCTTGATATCGTGAACCACAAATTCATTGTCCAGCGTAATAGAGACGATTGCTCTCATCTTACCATCCAGTGCAACTTTGCGCACTCTCACATCTGTAATTTCCATCCCAGTATTGCCTTTCCGTCCTCTGCACGCCTTTGTGCAGCTAATTTTTATTCTTCTTTTATAAATATATAATCCTCATGTTTTTGGCGGGGATCAAGGTCACAAGCTTTCTCATGCAAGCATGATTCGCTTGTGACTTTGATCCCCTGGTATTATCAAATGATGAAGCGGTCTTTCTTTTCTACAACGATGCGAATATCACCTGGCTCTGACTTATAGCATGCATTTGCTTCGATGGTTCCTCTGCTCTCTACGATGCAGTTTTCAATGACTGCATTGTCTCCGATATAAACATCGTTCATGATAATAGAATTTTTGATAACACAATTGTTTCCAATATATGCCTTCTTGAATACAACAGAGTTTTCAACTGTACCGTTTACAATACTTCCACATGCGATCAGGCTGTTTGAAATATTAGCACCCGGATTATATTTTGCCGGCGGCAGATCATCTACCTTTGTGAATACACTGTTGCCTTCCTTGAAGAAATAACTGCGGACATCTCTCTTTAAGAAATCCATATTTGTTCTGTAGTAAGCCTCAACTGAGGAGATGTTGTTCCAATATGTTTCAAGCTGGTATGCATAAATTCTCTTGATATCCTTATAACGGATCAGAATATCCTTGACCAGATCATATCTATCTTCCTCTGCTGCACGCTCAATTAGCTCAATCAAAAGACGTCTTCTGATTACATAGATACCACATGAAACATTTCTGGAAGTCTCAACCATTGGCTTTTCCTCGTAGCCTCGGATTCTTCCGTCATCATCTGCCTTCACTTGTCCAAAGCGGCTTAAATCCTCTCCCTCTGGCATTTCCTTGCAGACAACAGTGATATCAGCACGCTTCTGAATGTGGTACTCCAGAATCTTATTATAATCCAGCTTATAAATTCCATCGCCAGAAGCCAGAACCACGTATGGTTCATGGCTTCTTTTGAGGAAATGCAGGTTCTGATACAGGGCATCGGCTGTACCCCGATACCAGTTACTATTTTCAGCGGTTATAGTAGGGGTGAATACATATAAACCGCCCTGCTTTCTTCCAAAATCCCACCACTTTGAAGAGTTTAAATGCTCATTCAAGGATACGGTGTTATACTGTGTTAAAACTGCTACTTTCTGAATACGGGAGTTTGACATGTTGCTCAGCGCGAAATCAATGCTGCGATAGGTTCCTACCATTGGCATAGCAGCGATCGCACGGTTATATGACAGCTCCTTCATTCTCTTGTTGTTTCCACCGGCTAAAATTATACCAATCGCTTTCATTCTTCCTCGCCTCCCTTGATGATGTATCCACCGCTTACAAGATTTCCATCCGGATAATCTTCAATAGCGGTCTTTCCGGCAATTGCTACGTTCTTTCCAATTGTAACGCCATCCGGAATTTCGGAGCCTTCTGCAACGGTTACAAGATCACAGCAGTAAACCTTCTTATTATACTGGCTGTCTGCATACTCACCGACACCAATCGTACAATTTTCTCCAACAACTGCATCCTGTGCGATGATTGACTTGTAAATCTTTGTTCCCTTCTTGATTACAGCACCCTGCATCAAAATGGAATCATAAACTTCTGCACCTTCTTCAACAATAACTTCTGGTCCAATAACGCAATTTCGTACTCTTCCATAGATTTCAGAGCCATCACCTATGATACAGCGCTCAATCTGTGCCGTATCTGCAATATACTGCGGCGGCTGGTTATCAGATTTAGTATATATCTTCCAGAACTCTTCATACAGATTAAATACAGGAACGATATCAATCAGCTCCATATTTGCTTCCCAGTAGGAATGAAGTGTTCCAACATCCTTCCAATATCCATTAAATTCATAGCAGAATACTCTGTCACCACGCTTATGGCAATATGGAATGACATGCATACCAAAGTCGCAATTTGGAATATCTTTATTTGTGATCAATGCCTCACGAAGCACAGACCATGTAAATATGTAAATACCCATGGAAGCTAAATTGCTTCTTGGATGTGCAGGCTTCTCTTCGAAATCAGTGATACGGCCTGTATCATCTGTGATCAGCACGCCAAAACGGCTTGCCTCCTCAATCGGAACAGGCATAGCAGCCATCGTAACGTCTGCATTGTTTGCCTTATGATAATCAAGCATCACTTGATAATCCATTTTATAAATGTGATCACCGCCTAAAATCAATACATACTCTGGATTAAAGCTGTCGATATAGCGAATGTTCTGGTAAATTGCATTTGCAGTACCAGTATACCAATCACTGTTCTCGTTTGCTTCATATGGAGATAGTACTGTCACTCCGCCATAATTACGGTCGAGATCCCACGGAATACCTATGCCGATATGGGTATTCAAACGAAGTGGCTGATACTGTGTTAACACACCTACTGTATCCACCCCTGAATTAATGCAGTTACTTAATGGGAAGTCAATAATGCTGTATTTCCCGCCGAAGGATACAGCTGGCTTCGCTACTTCTGAAGTCAAAACTCCAAGACGGCTTCCCTGTCCGCCCGCCAATAACATGGCGATCATTTCCTTTCTAACCACAAAATCACCCCTTTGTTCTTTAATTGTTGTGTTATCAGTTCACCAAGCGCCTGTCATCAAGTGAAATAAACTGTCTAACAGTGAAGGCACATAAGTGCAGTCTTGTGAATAGGCGTTTGGGGAACTGTAATCTTTTAGTACTTGTCGTTATTATAGCACATCTCTTTCAAAAAGTGAACAATTTACAGAAAAAAAATTATGCATTTTTATTTATTTGTTACAGTTCACGCGTCATGCTAGATCTGGACAAATTTCATGCTTGCATGGAAATTTGACAGATCAGCAGGACGGGGTGAACGCCTGTTTATGAGCAAAACAAAGCTGCAAGCAAACTTTGTTTGCGATTAGCAGCGACGCACGGAACGTGCGGTTTTGCGAATAGGCGTTCCGTGAACTGTAATGCAACTAATCCGGCTCGTGAAATCCATTCACCTTCGGGCATACTGTAAATATTGCAATTTTGTGAATAGGCGTTCATTCGCACAGCATAATAACATTTACGCTTTACATTCCTCCAAAATCGAGTATACTTAAATCAAGCAGTATTTGTGTTAAGAAACAACTGTTTTTCAGTATTGACTTTGCTTATTTAACTTGATTATTCGGAGGAAGTACCATGTACCATATTAATTTTGAAAATCCATGCCATGTCTATTTTATTGGAATTGGAGGCATCAGCATGAGCGGACTTGCTGAGGTTTTAATGAAGGAGGGCTTTACCGTCAGCGGCTCTGATTCTAAGGAATCACCTCTGACTGACCATCTGTCCTCACTTGGCGCTGTTATCTTTTATGATCAGTCCATCTCTCACATTCCGCAGGGAACAGATGTCGTTGTCTACACAGCAGCGATCCATCCTGAACATCCAGAGATTGTTGACGCAACAAAGCGCAATATCCCGCTGTTAACAAGAGCTGAGCTTCTTGGACAGCTGATGAGAAACTATAAAACGGCAATCAACATTGCTGGAACTCATGGAAAGACAACTACGACCTCTATGGTTACTGAAATTCTTTTGGCTGCTAATACTGATCCGACAATCTCTGTCGGAGGCATTCTTCCAACAATCGGAGGAAATATTCGCGTAGGTGGCTCAAATCTTTTTGTCACTGAGGCCTGCGAATACACAAACAGCTTTTTATCCTTCTATCCTACTATGGAAGTTATCCTGAATATTGAAGCAGACCATCTTGACTTCTTTAAGGACATTGACGATATCCGTCATTCTTTCCGCTTATTTATGGAAAAGCTTCCAAAGGATGGAATACTTGTAATTAACGGTGATATTCATAATCTTTCTGAGTTGATCAATGGACTTGACTGCGAGATTATCACTGTTGGACACGGAGAATCCTGCGATTATCGTGCTTCTAATATCTCATATAATGAATTTGCTCAAGCTTCCTTTGACGTCACAGATGCAAGCAACACTATACTTGGTCACATTCAGTTAAGTGTTCCTGGAGAGCATAATGTTTACAATGCACTTGCTGCCGTTGCCCTTTGCAAAAAGCTGAATATTTCAATGGATGCCATTGTTTCCGGTCTTTTGAATTTCCATGGCACACAGAGACGCTTTGAAAAGAAGGGTGTCGTAAATGGAATTACTATTATTGACGATTACGCACATCATCCGCAGGAAATCACAGCGACACTTACTGCTGCAAAGAAGTATCCTCACAAAAAGATCTGGTGCATCTTCCAGCCGCACACCTATACAAGAACAAAAGCCTTGCTTACTGATTTTGCAAAAGCTCTGTCCTTAGCAGATGAGGTCGTTCTTGCAAAAATTTATCCGGCAAGAGAAACTGATGATCTTGGCATAAGCTCCGACAATATCCGCGTTTTGTTAGAGCAGGCCGGTACAAGTGCTCATTATTTTGAAACCTTTGAAGAAATTGAAAAATTTATTTTGCAGCATGCAGCCTCTGGTGATCTGGTGATCACTATGGGCGCCGGTGATGTTGTAAAAATCGGAGAAGACTTAATTTCTAAATAAGGTATTCGCAAAATCCCCAATTGCTTGCCCTGATCCTAAGGGAAATAATTGGGGATTTTTTATCGCTTTTCAAAAGAAATAACTTGTGCTATACTTTACAAAGATGATACTTGGATTTTGGAGGTTTTTTATGTCCTTTCTTTTACTGGAGAACCGGCTCAGCATAGATACCCTTGTTGTTCCCGGCTATTTTATAGACCGTTTTCTTCCTGCCGCCTCCGGTACGGATGTAAAGGTTTACCTATATTTGCTTCGCGCTGTCTCGACATCAGCCACTGGTTTAAGCAGTGCTTCAATTAGTGACAGGCTTGATATTTCAGAGCGCGAGGTACTTCGTTCTCTTAGTTATTGGGAATCTGTTGGTTTGATGCGCCTTAGCTTTACATCGGGTCACGAATTGTCAGGAGTTGCATTTACAGATCCATCTATTCAGGCAGAGACAGAGGCTTCTGCACAGACTGCACCTACACAGACAGCTGCACCTGCTCCAAGCGTACAATCTGTAATTCCTACGCCCACTCCTGCTTTAGTTTCTCCTGCAAATACAACCATTGCAAATGCTTCTGGCTCAATGGCTTCCACACAAACTACTACACATTCTGCTGCAAATGCGACCCCTTCTATACAGTCACTTCATCTTTCCCAAGAGGAGCTGATTCTTCTTGAGAACGATCCAGAGTTTAACATGTATATGTCGGCATGGCAGCAGTATTTTTCGCATCCGCTTAATTATGCAGACACAGAATCATTTGGCTATTGGTATCTTCAGTTTAACCGCTCACCAGATGTCATTGATTATCTTGTTGATTACTGCGCTAATCACTGCAAGGGCAAGCTTAATATGAAATTTATTGATTCTGTTGCCCAGTCCTGGCATCAAAAGGGTCTTCATACACTTGATGCTATTCGTCAGTACAACCTGCTTCATAATGATACTGTCTATGCTATCATGAAGGCATATGGCTTATACAATCAGACTCCTGCTCCGGCTCAGCTTGAATATATCAATAAATGGATCAAGGATTACAGTTTTCCTACAGATGTCTATGTTTATGCCTGCAATATCACGATGAAAAAATGTCAGCGCCCAAATGTTAATTTTACAGAAAGCATCTTAAAGCGCTGGAAGGAAAAAAATGTGCATTCACTTGCTGATGCACAGGCTGCTGAAAATCAGCGCGATCAAAAGGTAAAAAGTGATGCTGCAAAGCGCACCAGTTCAAACCGTGCTTCTTCTGTCGCAAAGGGTACACAGCAGTTTCGTAATTTTACTGAGCGCAAAAATAATAATTACATGGAAAAGATTTTAAAGCAGTATAGTCAGGATTCAAATGAATGATTATCACAGAAAGGATTGACTTTTTATGGCTCTGACCAATTCACAATATAATGAACTGATGCGCCGCTACAGCCGCATCCGTTTCCAACACCAGCATGAGATGGAAGAACGTCTGCGCCATATATATGCGCAGTGCCCAAGACTTCTTGAGATTTCAAAGCTTCTTCCGACATCTAGCGCTGCTCTTGCAAAGGCTAAAATCACTGGCAATAAAGCGCAGGCTCTAAATGCGCAGATGCAGATTGATGCACTTAGACGCGAGCGCGGTGCGCTTCTTTCTTCTCTTCACTATACACTTGATGATCTTCAGCCAAAGTATAGCTGCCCGGACTGTAAAGATACTGGATATCTTGACGGAAACCGCAAATGTCACTGCTTTGAGCAGGCTGGCATAAGCTTACTCTATGAACAATCTGGCATTAGAGACCGTTTGGAACGTGAAAATTTTAACACATTTGATATAAACCGCTATTCAGATGCACCAAATCCACTTCTTGGCGGAATGAGTAATCGCGCCCATATGCAGCGTCTCAAACTTATTTATGAAAAATATGCTTATCAGTTCAAGGATGGAAACCCTAGTCTTTTAATCTTTGGAAATCCAGGCGTTGGCAAGACATTTCTTTGTAACTGTATTGCAAAGGTTGTTCTTGACAAAGGCTTTTCTGTCTTATATATGACTGCTCCTGAATTTTTTGAATCAGCTATGCAGCGTTTTCATTCTAACAACGATGATTCATCAGAAAATGATTCATATGCACTCACATGCAGCCTGTTGATTATTGATGATCTTGGGACTGAAAATCTGACTCCTTTTGTAATCAGTCAGCTGTTTCATGTGATCAATTCGCGTGATCTGTCAAGGAAAACAACTATTATCTCAACAAATCTAAGCCCAGAAGAGCTTCAAAGTACCTACACTGAGCGAATCTCCTCACGACTTATGGGGCAATATACGCCTATCCCTGTTTTTGGAGAAGATTTAAGAAATTCGTAGACATATCTTTTTTTCTAAAAAATAACATGACCCCTGCTAATTCGCTTATGACTTTGATTCTCTGGGGTCATGTTGCACAAATTTTTCTTTCTTTTTACGTAAATTTCTTTTTTATCCATTTCGACGTAAGGCTTGAATCTTCGACATCTTCATGTTATGATTAGTTAAGGTTCGTACTTTTGGACGCAGGTAAGCTGCATATTATAATCATGGAGGTCATCATGCCAAACGAAAAGAATCTGAACACGATACCAGTGGGCACACTGGGTCTTATCCCACTTGAAAGCTGCGCAACCCTTGGACAGAAGGTTAATCAATACCTGACTGAGTGGCGGTCTGAGAGAAGTCATGCACAATCTACTGCGCTTCACTTCTCTGAATACAGCAAGGACAGCTATATTGTCAAAGCAAAGAATCCTCGCTTCGGTTCCGGTGAAGCAAAGGGCGTTATCGAGGAATCAGTCCGTGGCTGCGATCTGTATCTTATGGTGGATGTTTGTAACTATAGCCAAACGTATTCTCTGTGCGGATATGTGAATCACATGTCTCCAGACGATCATTACCAGGATTTAAAGCGTATCATTGCTGCTGTTGAAGGCAAGGCACGCCGTATCAATGTAATCATGCCATTCCTGTATGAAAGCCGCCAGCACAAGCGTACTTCCCGCGAGTCTCTTGACTGCGCTATGGCTCTTCAGGAACTTACAAAAATGGGTGTATCCAACATCATTACTTTTGATGCTCATGATGCACGTGTTCAGAACGCAATTCCACGTGATGGATTTGAGAGCGTTCCGTGTGTATACCAATTTATCAAAGCACTGCTTCGTGCAGAGCCAGATCTGCAGGTTGACAATGAGCATCTTATGGTCATCAGCCCAGATGAGGGCGGCATGGGCCGTGCAATCCAGCTGACTAACTATCTTGGTGTTGATATGGGTATGTTCTACAAGCGCCGCGATTACACCCGCATTGTAGACGGAAAGAACCCTATCGTTGCTCACGAGTTTTTAGGTACCAACGTAGAAGGAAAGGATGTCATCATTATCGACGACATGATTTCTTCTGGTGACAGCATTCTTGATGTTGCACGCGAATTAAAACGCCGTAAGGCACGCAAGGTTTACGCTGCTGCTACTTTTGGTCTGTTTACAAATGGCCTGGCAAAGTTTGATGCTGCTTATGATCAGGGTATCATTGATCATATCCTGACCACTAACCTTGTTTACCAGAGACCAGAGCTGCTATCTCGTCCGTACTATGTAAATGTTGATCTGAGCAAGTATATTGCACTTTTGATTGATAACTTAAATCACAATGTATCAATTCATGGTCTATTAAATCCGACTGACAGAATCAACCGTATTCTTGAAAAGCATCGTGCTGCGCAGGCACAAAAAGCTGCCGAGAATAATATCTCTGAGGAAGCATAATACAAACAAAAAACCTTCAAATACATTTTTTATCGAATGTATTTGAAGGTCTTATTTTTATACTGCTTTACAAACAAGTCCGCATACTGTTCCGTCGGCTGCTGCTGTTGTCAGCTGACGCACCGTCTTAGTACGGCAGTCTCCTGCAGCGTAAACTCCCGGTGTCCTTGTTTTACAATTTTCACCGGCAATTACATATCCAGCCTCATCAAGATCTACGAGATCTCTAAATACTTCATTGTGAGGCTCCATTCCTATTGCAACAAATAAGCCATCTGCCACAAGTGTCTTCTTTTCACCTGAAAGATTTGTAACTTCAAGTTCTGTCAGCTTCTTTTCACCAATAAGTGCAGTCACACGACTTTCCATCACACACTCAATATTCTCTGCAACCATTACCTGATCAATAAGACTCTTCTCAGCGCGGAATGTATCTCTTCTGTGAATCAAATACACCTTGCTGCAAATGCCTGCCAGATACAGCGCATCCTGAAGAGCTGCGCTTCCTCCTCCTACAACAGCCGCTGTTTTCTCCTTAAAAAACGGTCCGTCACATACAGCACAGTAAGAAACTCCTCTTCCAATCAGCTCCTGCTCTCGCTCGATTCCTAGATGACGATGTGCCGCACCTGACGCAATAATAAGATTTTTGCCCTCATATGTCTCACCATCCTCAGTGCAAACTTCAAAGCCATTATCTATTTTTCGTGCCGAAATTACCCTGCCATAAGTAACCTCACCGCCAAGATTTGTCAACTGTGCCATCAGTCCATCTGCAAACTCCATTCCGCTGATCTTTTCAATACCTGGATAATTTTCCACACATGGAGACAGTGTAATCTGTCCGCCCATAGCCTCATACTCCAGAATAAGCGGCTTAACGCCAGATCTGAGCGCATAAATTCCTGCTGTCAGACCCGCTGTTCCAGCCCCTACTATAATCATATCGTACATATTCTCTTATTTCCTCTTTTCTTAGTTAATAAATGGTATATATCCTCTAGCTTAATGAATAAATTTCGAGATAAAATCTCTTACCAGACGGCGCGTCTCATCAATTCCATCCGCATGGCCAAATTTTCGCTCTGGATGCCACTGAACACCTAAAATCTTCATCTGTTCAGACTGATATGCCTCGATGGTGTGATTATCTTCATCTATTGCAAGCGGCTCAAAGCAGTCTGCAAGTGCATCCTCGAAAATGACATCCTTATGATAATTGTTAACGTAAATGCTTCGATTTTCTTTTAGCAAACGTACCTTATGATCCTCACCGCGCTCTCTAGGACACGGCAGATCAGGATGATATGCCAATTTTCCGCCGAATAGAACATTCACATACTGCATGCCTCGGCATGTACCTATAATCGGTATTCCATGATTAACACAGTAGTGAATAAGCTTTTCTTCCATCTTATCACGGTATGGCTGTACCGTTTCCTCATGTTTACGGTCATACCACTGCGGTCCAAGTGCACCGCCGCCAACTACAATCAAAAGATCTATTTTTTCATCAAACAGACGCTCGAAGTTTTTAGTATGGTTTGCAACAGGACGCGGAATAAAACCAATAGACTCATAAAATTCAACATATCCAGCCTCTAGTATATCGGTTGGGTCTCCATAATCATTGACACCCTCTCTCTGCGTGATAAGTGCATGGAGATTTGTATATTGAATGCCTTCCTTGATCAGACCATTTCTGCAGTCCATTTCCAAATAGTCAAGCTGTGATACCGTGTCGTAAATTTTCTCACCGCAGCCTATTGCTGCCGGAATATTAAACTCTGCACATCGAATTGCCATGTGAGAAGCAGCACCACCGTACTTTGTGATAAATCCTTTGATATTTTTTGTAAAAATCCATTCGTAGCCTGGGTCAGCTTTTGGCACTACAACAATTTTTCCAGTGATATCAGCATCCGGCTCCTCATCAAGCAACACTACCTCGCCCTCGACTGTCTTTGCCGTGATGAAATTAGGGCGTGCCTCATACACAGGAATCACATCTACGCTCGCACCTGACAAAATAACTTCTGGAAGAAGAATTAATCGGCTGTCATGATTTAAACGGCGCCGCTTTGTGATTAGCTTCATCCAAAGCTTTTTTAAATTTTCTGGATCACAGCCTGACTCATATAGCTTAAAGTCATCTACACACAGCCAAGACAAATCCATAGTACGAATCTCCAAAATTGAGCCAAGCTTACGAATCAGTTCTAATACCATACTAAGCGATTTTGTAAATTCAAATTTAAAATACTCTCGCTGTTCAATTGCGCTGATCCAAAATTTTGCCATACGCTCTGCAGACACATCAAGCTGTGTATCTTCCAGAGCCTGCGTCAAAATACTGATATCAAGATCTTTTTGAATCTTTACCTTATCTTTTTTAATACGCGATGGCGCAGGGCGAAAATTCATCGCATCGTAGCGGTCTGAACGAATATCATATGTTCCGCTTCGAAGATGTCCATACTTAAAGTTAAACTCCTCGCGGCTTATAAGGCCCTCAGAAAAGCGCTCAAAATCATCGTTAAATTCTGATGATACTGTAGAAATTCCCTGCATGAAAGTATCCACATTTTCACTTGTATAGTAGCCAGCATCTACAAGCGTGCGAAGAAATGCTCTTGCGATAAAGGCAAGTCTTGCCTGGCGGGCAAATTGTGGAGTACCATTTGTGCGAATTTCTTTTAACAAAGTCAAAATACTGTCGATGATTCTGTCAATTGACACATCTTGGTACAACAGCTTTTCAATTTCCTCACGGCAATTTTCAAGACGCTTTAGTGCTTCAAGATCTTCTTTTAAAATCTTTTCCTGATTCATTACAGCATCAATCGTAAGCTTTTTTACTTCGCGCACAAGAAGTTTACGTTCTTCCTCGGTAAAACCATAACGAAGCAATTTCTTTGAATTTTCTTCCGTCATAAAATCATAGCTGCTGAAAATGATCTCAAACTCAATTTTATCGTGTGCAGAAAGGTCTTCCTCAAGCCTTGTCTGATAATACTGAACAAGACGAAGTGCGAGCGGTTCCGGAATACTTGCTGGAATCAGTGAATAATAGGAATATGTCAGGTTAATATATGGCTTATTTCCAACCTGATACATAAGATCCTCATTAAATGCACGATAGCCTAATGTACGGATTCCTTCATTCCATGCATGATGCGTTATGATCTCGCGGTACAGTGAATAATCTAACGCCCTTGGATTGCTTCCAATGATCTCAGATGGATTCCAAAAAGCCATATCAGAAAGCTTCATCGGCTTTCCTGTAATTGCATCAAGGTGCTCCTCATACTCCCGGCGAATCTGACCCTTTCTTGCAAAGAAAGAATAATCATCAATATAACGTCCTTCACGATAGCCTGCTGCAAGCGGACGAACCTGAAATAGAATCACCTGATTATGGCTGTCTATGGCAAATTCAATATCAAGCGGAATATCCTCTATGATGCTCTCTACTTCTGTTACTGCTGTAATCAAATTGCGCCAGCGCTCCTCAAGCTGATAAAGTGAAACATTTCTCGCAATCCAAAGCGTTTTGCCGCCACGACCGCTTGTTACACTGTCTGTTGACCCCAAGTCATCGTAATTAACAAGATAATATGGTCGCTTTCCTTTTAAGTCACGTGAAAAGACAACACCGCTGACACACACGTCCATTGCCTGGCGCTGGATCAGTACCTGCTCATTTGAAATACCCTTTATATCTTTTTCATATGACTGAATTACAGCCTCGATTGATTCTACGATCTGCGCACGACTCGCCGAATCTACATCAAGAATACTTTTATAATGTCCTGCATTAGAGGACTTCATACAGTCTTCCTGCGTAGAGGAGCTTCGCACAACGATTCTGCAGCCACCAAATTTTTCCATAATCTCTGTGCAGACTTGATTTTTATTGCGCCAGAAGTCTTCAACTCTAAGGATATACATTTCCTCAATGCTTGCCTTTTTGATCAGGTTTTTCATCGCATACAATGTATTTGCCTTTGTCGAAATAATCTTATTGATACGATTCGCCATATTGCATGTCCTCCCTTGCCTGTACTGCTTTGTCTATTTTTTATCCAGATCTATATCACGAGTGTATCTGTTTTTTTTCTACCATACCAGTTTACCACACTTTTGACAATCCCGCCACATAAAAAGGAACCACCTTGCGGTGATTCCCTTTCTTATTGCTTATTACTCATTTTGTATTTTACTTTACTTCCTGCTGCTTCTTCTCAACCAGTTCACGAATAGCCTTAAGATCTTCGGCTGTCAATTCCTGACTGTCAAGATAAGCACGGATGAACTCTACCGCAGAACCACTAAAGCTAGTCTTCTGATAGCGCTTCATCAACTCTTTCTGATAATCTTGTTCTGAGATTAATGGTTTATAAACATATGCATGACTTCTCTTTTCATATGTTACATAGCCTTTGTCACGCAGGTAGGACATAAATACGCTAATTGTTGTTCTAGCATACTCTTTACCATACTCTGTCTTCAGACGCTCTAACAAGTCTGCTACAGCTACATTGTCACCAATTTCCCAGATACATTTCATGATCACTTGTTCTGTGTTTGTTAATTCTAACATCGCGATATCCCTTTCTGTACCTTAATTTAGACAACAGTATCTTCTGTTTTTACAGCTGTTTTTTTGCTCCCAGAATAAATCCTGCCATGTGGGCAATACTTTTTTTCTAAGGCAACGAGATTATATTACCGCATTTTCCTAATAATTACAATGAATAAAATTAGCATTTTATTAACTTTTTGTATTTTTTTGATCAAAAACATGACGGTAAATTTAATCTCTTTTGCAATCCTCGTCAAATTCATTTATTTTGTGACAAAATCTGTGCTTAATCCTGTGCCACAATCTGTGGACGATTTAAGATTTCCATAAATTCCTCACCCGTAATTGTCTCGTGCTCATAAAGGAACTTTGAAATTTCATGAAGTTTATCCATATGACTATTTAAAAGATTCTTTGCCTTTTCATACTGCTTCTGCACAAGTGCCACTACAAGATCATCGATCTTCGCAGCTGTCTCCTGTGAACAGCTCATACTGGTGTCTCCACCTAAGTAAACATTATTTAAGCTTTCCATTGCTACCATACCGAACTCACTCATGCCATATCTGGTGATAATTGCACGTGCAAGCTTAGTTGCCTGCTCAATATCGTTTGATGCACCTGTTGTCACATCACCGAACACAAGCTCCTCTGCCACGCGTCCTCCGGTAAAGGTTGCAATCTTGTTTTCAAGTTCTTCCTTTGTCATCAAATACTTTTCGCCTTCATCAACCTGCATTGTGAAGCCAAGCGCACCTGATGTACGCGGGATGATCGTAATCTTCTGCACTGGTGCGGAATTTGTCTGCAGCGCTGCTACAAGCGCATGTCCGACCTCGTGATACGAAACGATCAGTTTTTCTTTCGTTGAAAGAATACGGTTCTTTTTCTGATAACCAGCAATAACTACTTCAACACTTTCCATTAAATCAGTCTGTGTTGCAAATTTTCTTCCATCACGGACGGCACGAAGTGCTGCCTCATTAACAATGTTGGCAAGCTCAGCACCAGATGCACCTGCTGCTGTTCGCGCAATTGCGTTAAAGTCAACATTATCTGCAATCTTGATCTTTGCCGCATGTACCTTCAAAATATCCTCACGACCCTTAATATCAGGCAGTTCAACCGGAATGCGGCGGTCAAAACGGCCTGGACGAAGAAGTGCAGGGTCTAGAGACTCCGGACGGTTTGTCGCTGCCAAAATGACAACGCCCTTAGAACCATCAAAACCATCCATCTCTGACAGCAGCTGATTTAACGTCTGCTCACGCTCATCATTGCCGCCGATTTGACCACTCTCTCTTTTCTTTCCAACTGCATCAATCTCGTCGATAAAAACAATACATGGAGCCTTTTCATTGGCCTGTTTAAACAGATCTCTTACTTTTGCGGCACCCATACCAACGAACATCTCAACAAATTCGGAACCTGAAATGGAGAAGAACGGAACATCTGCTTCACCAGCTACTGCTTTGGCAAGCATTGTCTTACCAGTTCCAGGAGGGCCTACAAGAAGCGCACCTTTTGGCATTTTCGCACCGATCTCGCGATACTTTTCCGGATTATGAAGGAAATCAACGATCTCCTGAAGAAGTTCTTTGGCTTCCTCCTCTCCGGCAACATCTTTAAATTTAATACCATCAACGGATTTTACATAAACTTTGGCATTGCTCTTTGAACCTCCGCCCATGCCAAAGGTCATCATGCTCTCTCCATCGCCCATCTTGCTCATCATTTTTCTGGAAAGAAACCATCCCAAAAGAACAAAAAGCGCAATTGGAAGAATATAGCTTAACAGCATATATTCAAGCATGCCCATCTGCTGAACAATTGGCTTACTAAATACAGCACCAGCTTCCTCAAGACGATTTACAAGATCAGGATCGTTCATTGTTCCTGTCTTGTAAATATGCTCACCACTCTTGTCTGAGAAGGTAATCTGCGTATCTTCTACACTGACTTCTCCAATGTTCTTTTCCTCGATCATTTGGAGAAATGTGCTGTAATCCGTCTGCTCTACCTGTCGTCTAAACAGATTCGGAAATACAAATGTATTTAAAATCAAAAACACAATGATGGCAATGACCCAATAGGTCAGCATCGGTTTTTTTGGCCTGTTCGGCCTGTCATCTACTTCCATAAGCACCTCACATTCTGCCTTGGATTTCCAAAGCTTTCGGCATATTTTAGCCTATTCGTATCATACCCCTTTTCATTAGCACTGTCAAGGTGAGAGTGCTAAATTTTGTGTGAAATAAATATGAATTATTCTATTTTTCCGACTGTTTACGTGCTTTTTTTGAATGATCTGTGGCCATTTTTCTTTCGTAATAAAACATATATTGCTGCATGACACCGGCAAATCCTTCGTATTTTTCTACTGGGAAGCTTCCGTTATAATATGTTTTCTGGATTCGATCAATCCATACATCTACTGGAAATGCACCTATACGATGATATCCAAACAGCGCCACACAATTTGCAACCTTTTCACCAACGCCATAACATGAAAGAAGTGCTTTATGCAAGTCATCATCACCAAGCATAGCCCATTTTTTTATGTCTAATTCCCCGGATGCTACCTTTTGGGCAACTTCATACACATATTTTGCCCGATATCCCAAAGAAAGATCCTGCAGATCAGACAAGCTTAATCCTGCTAGCTGCGTTGGCGTTGGAAATGCAAAAAACTCATTTTCCTTATCTATACATGTTCCGCATGTCGTCGATAAGCTTTCCACTGCCTGACGTATTGCTGGAATATTTTTTCTTTGTGAAATTATAAAGGTGATGAGCATTTCCCATGGATCCTGGTTCAAAATACGGATACCTTTTCCATATGCAAATGCAGACTTTAGATAATTGTCATCCGCATCAATTGCCTTTTCATAACTGCGGTAATCAAAATCCAAATCAAAGTAATGACACCAGAACTGCTTGTATTCCTCTTTGCTGCAAAAGAATATCAGATGGACACCATTCTGGCAAACAAAAACTTTTTTATCTGCAGCCATGACTCGATACCATGCCATGCTTTCACAATTCTCCAAACCCTTGCTTTTGCAAAGCTTTTCCTGCTCCTGCAAAGAAAGTTTATAAATTCTGAAGCATTGTCCACTCTCCATGATCTGTTCAAGGTCAAAGCAATCTGCCTCAACATGAACACAATTTGATTCTATATACTCACATACATTTACATGCTCACTCATTGATACATTTCCTTTCTGCATGCGACTTTTCACATGCAATACCATGATAAAGCAAATGCAAATATATGTCAATTGTGTTACAAACGAAGGGCACCGCCCCTGCATTTGTCATTGCCGAGGCGGTGTCCTGCTTATTAGCAAACTTTCTTTACTGCGTGATTTATTATGCCTTTTTGCTGCGCAGATACAGCCAGATCAATGCTGTAAGCATAATTGCTCCGAATCCAGCTAGTGCCATACCAATGGTTCTGCTCATGTCTTCAATACCAAGAATTACTCTTTCAGATGAAGGCGTTGTTGTCGGCGTTTCACTAACCGTTGTTTCCGCAGCAGTTGTTGTTGTATTGGCTGCTGGAGTGGTAACTTCTGGTGTTGATTCTTCATCATCTGGTGAAGACAATGTTGTTTCTTCTTCTGAAACAGTTGTCTCTTCCTCAGAAACAGTCGTTTCTTCTGGAGTTGTTTCTTCCTCAGAAGTCGTTGTTTCCTCCGGTGTTGTTTCTTCCTCAGAAGTTGTTGTTTCCTCTGGTGTTGTTGTCTCAGACTGATGAGGATCTGTCGGTCCATCAGGTTCTGTTTCTTCTTCCTCTTCAGGGTTTCTGACATCGCGAATAAGGTAAATCACATTGCCTGCCTCATCTACTACTTCTTCAA
>ERZ840517.1402-NODE-1402-length-25865-cov-5.402092_pt1 | contig 25865 bp, 9 predicted proteins | sample MGYA00519876_ERZ840517 | MGnify/ENA primary metagenome ERZ840517 (study PRJEB31850, sample SAMEA3708882) | human gut metagenome | biome: human gut; feature: human-associated habitat; material: faeces | place: China | collected 2014 ... | reverse complement strand
GGGGTGCATCGCCGCCGTTATCGGGCGCGTGTGCGAGGCGATGCCGAGCGGTCCTGCTGTTCGCGTTGTGCATTAAAGAAAACCGTTTATGCGACCGCCTACTGTTCTGGGCGGTCCCTTTTGAAAGGATGTAGCTATGTCTATCAAGATTGAAGTCAATGCCATGGGCGATGCCTGCCCGCTGCCCGTCGTCAAGACGCTTAAGGCACTCAAACAGCTTGATGGCGAGGGTGCCGTGGTGACCTCGGTCGATAACGAGACCGCCGTCAAGAACATCTCCAAGATGGCGCAGGAGAAGGGCTGCACGGCCTCGGTCGAGAAGATCTCGGACGCCGAGTGGCACGTGACCGTCACGACCGCGGGTGCCGTGGCCGTTGCGGACCCCGAGCAGGACGGTGCCGCTTTCTGCGACGCCAGCGCCGGCAAGGGCAAACTCGTCATTTCCGTCTACACCGATTGCATGGGCCGTGGCGACGACGAGCTGGGCCACAAGCTCATGAAGGCCTTCATCTTTGCCGTGACGCAGCAGGAGGAGCTGCCCGCGACCATGCTGTTCTACAACGGCGGTGCCAAGCTCACCGTAGAGGGCTCTCCGGTGCTCGACGACCTGAAGGGCCTGGCCGAGCAGGGCGTCGAGATTCTCACCTGCGGTACCTGCCTGGACCACTTTGGCATTAAAGACCAGCTTGCGGTGGGCGAGGTCACCAACATGTACGTGATCGTGGAGAAGATGGAGCAGGCCGTGCGCGTCGTGCGCCCGTAGCGTATTGGTTGGAGTTGCCATGAGGGAGAAGCGCCCGGCGCTTGTCATCACGTTTCCCACCACGGCGGCCGCCATGGGGTGCGAGACCCTATGCATCGAGCGCGGCCTTCCCGGGCGAACGATTCCCGTGCCCGGGGAGGTCGCTGCCGGCTGCGGTCTGGCGTGGAAGGCGTTGCCTGCCGATGAGGAACTGCTGCGCGCCGAGCTTGCCGCAGCGGGCATTCCCACCGAGGGCTATACCGTGATTGATATGTGGGAGGTCGTGCGATGATCTATCTGGATAACGCGGCGACGACCATGCACAAGCCGCAGACGGTCATCGATGCCGTGACGCAGGCGATGTGCTCGCTCGGCAATGCCGGGCGCGGCGCCACGTCGGGTGCCCTCGATGCCGCTCGTACGATTCACGCTTGCCGTGCCAAGCTCGCGCGCCTTTTGGGTTGCCCGAGGGCGGACCATGTGTGCTTTACGCCCAACTCCACGGCGGCGCTCAACACCGCCATCAACGGGATGGTGCGCCCCGGCGACCATGTGGTCACAACGGTGCTCGAGCACAACTCCGTGCTGCGTCCGCTCAACCGCCTGGCGGCAGAGCAGGGTGTGACGGTTGAGCATGCGGGCTGTGATACCAACGGCGTGCTCGACTACGACGAGCTCGAGCGGCTGGTCACGCCCGGTACGCGTGCTGTGGTGGTGACGCACGCCTCCAATGTGACTGGCAACGCGGTCGACATTGCGCGCGTGGCGGCCATGGCCAATGCTGCCGGCGCGCTGGTGATCGTCGACGCCTCGCAGTCTGCCGGCGCGATGCATATCGATATGCAGGCCATGGGGCTCGACGTCGTGTGCTTTACCGGCCACAAGGGACTCATGGGTCCGCAGGGGACCGGCGGGCTGGCCGTGGCGGAGGGCATTGACGTGGCGCCGTGGGCCATGGGCGGCACGGGCGTGCACAGCTTCGATGCGCTGCAGCCGCTTGAGTGGCCCACGCGCCTTGAGGCGGGCACGCTCAACGGCCACGGCATCGCGGGACTTTCCGCAGGTCTCGACTTTATCGAGGCGCAAAGCGGGGTCGAGGCGATTGCGGCGCATGAGCGAGCACTGGCGGATCGCTTTCTCGCTGGCGTGCGCGAAATCCCGGAGATCAAGCTCTACGGCGCCTTTGACCAGCCGTCGCGCTCGGCGATCGTCTCACTCAACGTGGGTGATATCGACTCTGCCGAGATCTCGGACGCGCTCATGCAGGGGTGGGGGATTGCGACGCGCCCCGGTGCCCATTGCGCCCCACTCATGCACCGTGCGCTGGGAACCGAGCGCCAGGGCGTAGTTCGCTTCTCGTTTGGTTACTTCAACGCGGCCGAGGAAGTCGACACCGCGATTGACGCTTTGCGCGATTTAAGCAGCGATTAGACCAACCATTTGCGCCCTTAGATAAACCGTTTGCGCAGCCTTCCCGCATTGTCGCTTATACAGGGTATTGTGTGATGATGGCCCACACTGGGACTCTGTATCTTTGCAAATTGCGGGAAGGTTCCTATGAACAGGATCACTGCTGCCCTCTATAGGTTTTTAGTCGTCTATCTTTCGGTCGCGATGGTCGTGACCTCGATACCCCTTGCGCCCAGCACAGCCTATGCCGATGACGCCGGGGCGCTTGCCGTTGAGAGCGAGGCCCAAGAGACCGACTCGGGCTCCGATACCGATGCGGTCGATGAATCATCACCTTCGGACGAAAGCGCTTCATCCGCGTCTTCCGATCAGGAGAATAATACGCAGGACGACTCATCCAGCGCGGCATCCGACGCCCCCGGGACGAGCCTAGCTCAGGACCTCACAAGTGCTGCGACTGATTCCGATGCTGCAAAGAGCTCGCCTGCAACGTCAGAGTCCTCGTCCGATGACAGCGAAGTCGATCCCCTCGTGTATGAGGGCCCAACGGTCTATGAGTATGCCAAGCTTATGCCGAACGGCTATGTGTATCCGTGCGATGCAAGCGGAAGCGTTACGGTAGAGATCGATGGAAACGACCCGTATGGGAGCTCTGTCGACGGTAAATTGGTAACCAATCTGATCGTTGATTACGGAGTGGATGGGGTCCCCGGATATATTTGTGAGTATTCCTCCAATTTGCGTTCGGTGCGTTTTGAGAACAGCTCTATTTCTTCAATTGGACTACACGCCTTTTCTGGGTGTTCCAATCTCGTCGATATCAGCTTTTCCGGTATGACCATTGGGGGCATCGGAACAGAGGCGTTTTCTGGGTGCGGATCGCTTACGAGCCTGAACATTAATGACGTTGCTACCATCGGCTCTATGGGCGATGCCGCGTTTGCCTGGAGCGGGCTGCGGTCTACGGGTCTCGACAAGGTCGTTGGTCTCAGTTCGATTCCTGAGAACGCTTATAATGCCTGCAGCGCTCTGACCGATACCGGTCTGGGCGGGAACACATCCATCACATCAATCGGCGTTAATGCGTTCAAAAACTGTTCTCGCCTTGCGACGACGGGACTCGAGAACAATACGACGATCAAGACGCTCCGCGAAGGTTGTTTCTCCGGGACCAATATGAGCGGCGGGCTGACGCTGCCCCTTTATTCCAAGATCGAGGAACTGCCGAGTCGTGCGTTCTATGGCTCTAAGCTCGAAACCGTGTACCTTGGGTGCGGCCATGCGGTGCTCATTAATTCCACCACGTTTCCCAAGCAGTACATGACTGTCATGGTCCCTGCCAAGATGGTTTCGCAATACGAAAGCGGCCACCCTAAAGAGGTTTGGGAGAGCTGCAATGGTAGCCTGCCCGTCCCCGTGGGTAAGGTACTCCAAAAGATAAAGATTTCGCGCGATCCCGACAAGATGGCCTATCAGCAGGGGGAAAAGATCTCGCTCGAGGGCATGAGCGTCACGTTTCAATATCCTCATTCGACGATGGATAGCGACTACGAAGCCCTCATAAAGGAAGAACTCGGCGAGTACCTTACGGCAACCCCTTGCGACGGCGACGTCTTCGATGGCTCGATGGACGGAGAACCCATACAGCTGGTGTATGACGATGGCTACACGCGCCTTGTCGCGTACAGCAAGGGCAACCTGCAGCAGGCAGCCTACGAGTATGCCAAGCTCATGCCCAACTACTATCTGTATCCGTGCGACGCAAACGGAAATCTTACGGTAGAAATCGATGAAAACAACCCGCGCGAGAACTCTGTCGATGGTCGAATGGTAACGAATTTGATTGTCGATTACGGGGTTGATGAAGTCGACGCACAGCTCTGCGCCGACTCTACCAATCTGCGCTCAGTGCGCTTCGAGAACAGTTCCATTTCCAAAATCGGATTGCACGCCTTCTATAACTGCCCGAATCTCACCGATATCAGCCTTTCCGGTATGACCATCGGCACCATCGGGAAAGAGGCATTCTATGGCTGCAAGTCGCTTATGAGTTTGAACATCAACGAGGTTGCCACTATTGGCTCTATGGGCGACGCCGCGTTTGCCGAGAGTGGACTGGTGTCCACGGGGCTCGACAAGGTTGTCGGCCTCACATCGATTCCCGACAGAGCCTACGAAGGCTGCAAGGCTCTGACCGATACCGGCCTGGACAAGAATGCCTCCATTACATCGATTGGCGTTTGCGCGTTCAGGTTTTGCTCGAACCTTGCTACCACAGGGCTCGAGAGCAACACAACGGTCGAAACGCTTGGCCACACCTGCTTCTACGGCACCGACTTGAGCGGCGGACTGACGCTGCCATATAACTCCAAGATCGAGGAGTTGCCGGAAAAGGCGTTTGGCAGTACCAATCTCGAGACCGTGTTCTTTGGGTGCAACCATGCGGTGCTCATTAACACCGACACGTTCCCCAAATACAACATGACCGTCATGGTCCCCGCAAAGATGATTCCAAAGTACAGCAAGGGAGAGCCCAAGGCTGTTTGGGAGAGGTGCAACGGCTGCCTGCCCGTCCCGGTGGGCAAGGTGCTCGAGAACGTTGAGATCTCATGCGACCCCAACAACATGACCTATGAGCCGGGGGACACCATTTCGCTCGAGGGCATGAGCGTCGAGCTCGATTACCCGCATACGGTATCGATTTGGAACTACGAGGCGCTCATACAGGAAGAGCTCGGCGAGTACCTTACGGCGACTCCATGCGACGGTGACGTCTTCGATGAGTCGATGGACGGACAGCCCGTAAAGCTCGTTTATGACGATGGCTATTCACATTTTGAAACCCAGACCAAGGGCACGCTACAGCTTAAGAAGCCTGAGCCGACGTCGTTCCAGATCTCCTATGCTCAAACGATCGATAAAGGCGAACGCAAACTGATGGACGGCGTTGAGCTGCCCGATGTTTCCGGCGCGACGACGATCGATGCGGGAGCCGAGGTCACGCTCGATGCCGGTGCTTTGGGGATGCTCAACGACAACATCACGTTTAAGGGCTGGTATGACACCGAGTCCGGCAAGTACATCTCCAAAGAGACGGCCTACACGTTTACGCCGGATAAGGATCTGTCCCTGGAGGCTCGCTTTAAGCTCAAGGACTATGCGGTGCATGTCAACGATGCGCAGGCGACCGATTCGTCGCAGGACTATGCGCACCTGAGTGTTACCGCCCAAAACTGCTATCGCAATGCCGGCGAGACGGTTGAGGTTTCCGCCGTCACGGATAATGCCCTGTTCCTGGGCTGGTATCTGGGCGAGGGCGATGATGCGTACGCCGCGAGCGATCAGCTCGACTTTACCTATACGGTGGACAAGGCGGACGCGATTGTGTCCGAGGACAAGGCTGACGCTAGGATCGAGATCACTCCGCGATACTGCGCTCCGCAGGCGAGCGTTGTGCTGAGTGTGGATGGGGTCGATGAGAACGGGCAGCCGCTCGGGCAGTTCCTTTCCACCGGTCTGTATGGCATCGGGTCGCGCGTAACGGTCGTGGCGGTGCCAATGCCTGGCTATGTGTTTGACTACGCGACCGATGCCCTCGGCAACGTTGTCTTTACCGGCGACGATGGTCCGTCCTACACGTTTGTGCTCGAGGGAGATGTGCAGTACACCGCGCATTTCCGCGAGGCGACTGACCCCGACGAGTCACTCGCGGCGCTGAAGGCCGCGCTCATTGCCGCGATTACGGCTGCGGCCGTTCTCGCCACCATGTATGGCCTGGGCGAGATTGTCGACCCCATCGCGGCCGACGCGGTGATTGAGATCGGTATGGCCGACAACATTGAGGATGTTGCCGCTGTGGGCACCAAGGTGCTCAAGGAGATTAAGGACATCATCGACGACCACAAGAAGCCCAAGCCTCATGGCGACCATAAGATTGAGATTATTGCCACCGCGCAGCCCGAGGTGGGCGGTGCCGTTACCGGCGGTGGTTTCCACTACGAGGGGACGGTCGCCACGCTCGAAGCCGTCGCAAATCCCGGCTATCGCTTCGTATGTTGGAAAGAGAACGGCGTCGAGGTCTCGACATCTCCTCTCAAGACGATGACGATCACGGACCTGACGCCCGAGGTTGTAAAGATGACGGCCGTCTTTGAGAAAAAAGTCGAGGTCACGGCAGTTGCCGAAGCCGATGGCATTCAGGCCGATTTTTCGACGTGCTGCACCGCAAGCCCTGTAAAGCAGAGCATCACCCGTGGCGATCAGGCTATGGTCACTGCGAGCGAGGGTCCCGACTATGCCTTTGTGGGATGGTTTGAGGACGGCATCGAGGTTTCGCCCGAGCGCACGTATATCTTCGAGGCCGAGGTCGACCGCCATCTGGTTGCGCGCTTCTGCAAGGCGGACAAGACTATTCTGGTGAATACCGATCCCTTCGATAGCGCCGAGGTGCTGTGCGATGGCATGCCAGTCGTGGATGGCAAGGTTCGCGCGAAGGATGGCGATATTCTCACGTTTACGATGCGGCCCAAGGTGCGCCCCGACAATCCGGAGAAAACGTACCGTTTTGTAGAGTGGCGAGAAACCGATGCGCAGGGTATCACGATTGCCAACAAGCAGGAAGTTTGCGAATACCGCGTTAACGGCAATGCCCGAATTGAGGCCGTAATGGACGGCAGAGATACGCATACCGTGCGTGCCGAGGCCGACCCGCTCGAGGGCGGCACCGTTACGCTGAAGCGCGGCGAGACTGCCGGCATGGTTCTCGAGGTCCCCGAGGGTGAGCGCGTGACCGCGGAGGCTACGCCATCCGAGGGCTATATCTTTGACGGTTGGTATCTGAGCAATGGTGGCTCGGATACTACGTCGACGCTGGTTTCGAGCGAGCGTTCGTATACCTTTGAGCCCATTACCGACTGCGTGGTCCAGGCGAAGTTTACGCGTGCCTGCAAGGTGGACGTTGTCGTTGAGCCGGCCGCGGCCATGGCGGGCAAATATATGGTGCACGGTGAGGGCTACTGCATGAAGGGCGAGCCTGCCACGCTGAGCATTGAGCTCACGGCGGAGGCGAGCAAACAGTTTACCTTTAAGGGCTGGTACGACGCCAAGACGGACCTGCTTTTGGGTACCGACCCCAGCTATCTCGAGTTCTATCCCGAGGACGTGGAATGCACCGTGCGCGCGGTGTTTGAGGAAAATACCTATACCGTGACGGCGAAGGCCAAGAAGACCTTTGTGGAGCGCGGTACGGTTGAGATTGAGGGGCACCCGGGGGTATCTTCGGTTACCTGCGGATATGGCGACACGGTGATGCTCAAGGCGAAGGCCAATGACGGCTACCGCTTTGACCATTGGAAGGATGACTCCGGTAAGGAGTACGACTCTGCCGAGCTGGTCGTTAAGGTTACCAAGTGCGACACCTATACCGCGATCTTTACCGACTCAAAACCCGAGGTAATGGTCACGGCCGATTCGTGGCTCGGCGGTACTGTGACGTGTAATGGGACCGTGGTGAAGCCTACGACCGATACGTTCAAATTAGGGGAGACCCTTCATCTGACGGCTAAGGCCCATCCTGGTTTTTTGTTCTGGGGTTGGTACGTCAATGGTCGCCTGAAGAGCCTTAAGCACGAGACCTCGTTGGTTGCGAAGGCTCGCGGTAAAACCGGACACTGCGTTATTACCGCGGCCTTTGTGCCGATCGATACCGTCTGCGTGCCTCTCGCCGATCCTGCGGAGGGCGGCACCGTCAAGGCGAGCCGAATCCTTGCCGACCGCGGCGCGGAGGTTGCCCTTAAGGCGACGCCCAATCCCGGTTACGTCTTTACTGGTTGGTATACGGCCGACGGCACGTTTGAGTCTGCCGATGCGGAGTTCACCTGCCACCAGGAGCGCAGCCATGTGCACGTCGCTCGCTTTATGGCAAAAAGCTATGAAGTCGACGCCACGACGGTAGTCGATTCCGGCACCGGTTCTCTGGTCGAATCGAGCGTCGCCGGCTGGGTCGAGGGCGCAGGCACCGTCGAGGCGGGGCATGCCGCCACGCTGACGGCGCATGCGCTTTCGGGCTATGCGTTTGAGTATTGGGCCGATGCCTCGGGCGCCGTGGTAAGCCGTGACAGCATCTATCACGTGGTGCCGACGTCTGACACGACGCTTCAGGCCGTGTTCTCGGCAAAACAATATACGGTGGACGTCTCGTGCGAGGAGAGCATGGGCACGGTCGAGGGCGCGGGGGCGTATGCCGCTGGACAGGTCGCAACCGTGCGTGCGGTCGCCGCCGAGGATACGGCTTTTGTGGGCTGGTTCCGTAACGGCACATGCGTGAGCTCCAAGAAAACCTATCGATTTACCGTGCGTGAGGATACGTCGCTCTATGCCGTCTTTGCGTCGGGTTCGTATGTCGTGCATACCGTTGCTTCGCCTGCCGAGGGCGGAGCCGTGAGCGGCTTTGGTGGCTATGAGGCTGGCGACCGCGCAACGCTTCGTGCGATCGCCAACACCGGGTATTCGTTTGCGGGTTGGACGGACGACAAGGGCGAGACAGTCAGCGAGAACGCCGACTATACCGTTAAGGTCGCGGGTGACGCCACCTATACGGCGACCTTTACGCCTAAGTCCTATCAGGTCGTTTTGAGCGCGAGTGACGATAGCGTTAGCACCCTGAGCGGCGAGGGCTCCTATCAATTCGGTGATACGGTCGAACTCAACGCTACGCCTATGGGTACCAAGCGATTTGCCGGTTGGTATGTCCTGGATGCCGAGGGCAACAAGTTGCTGCTGAGCTGCGACGCCCATTGCTGGGTTAAGCTCGACAAGGATATGGTCGAGGGGCTGGAGGACGATACGTTGGAGCTCCAGGCCGTGTTTGCCGATCCGTACGAGGTGACCGTTACGGGCGAGGTCGTGGTGAAGGACAAGGCTTCGAACAGGGGCTGCCGTGTTACGGGCAGCGGTAGCTTTGCCGTGGGCGACCAGGTGGAACTGTCCGCTGTTGCCGGTATGGGCTATCGCTTTGTGGGCTGGAGCACCGATAAGGAGGGCACCTCGATTGTCGAGACCGCGACGACCCTCGATGTGACCGCCACGCAAGACATAACGTACTACGCGCAGTTCGAATCCGATGGACAGGTGACCATTACCGTCACTGGCTCGTCCATCTTCCGCGGTACGGCCCTTCTGGTCGACGGCATTCCTGCCGGCAGCAGGTCCTACGACAGGGGCGACATGTTTATGGCGATTGCGATCCCGTGGAAGAAGTACCACTTCTCGCATTGGATCGACGATGCGGGTGTTACGGTGAGCTACAGCGCTTTCTATATCGGTACCGCCAAGGAGAATAAGCAGCTTACGGCCGTGTTCTACGAGACGGGCTGCGATGTTCAGGTCGCTACTTATCCTAAGGATGCTGGCTTTTCGATGGTAGCGCTCGGTACGGGTGGCTCCTACCACTCCGCGGCGATTATGTTTACCGTGCCGCATAAGGGTTGGAAGTTTAAATACTGGGTCGATGAGAACGGCATGCCCGTTGGCTTTACGCCGGTCATTAACCGCGTGGTGTTTGGCAACCGAACCTTTACGGCCGTTTATGAGCGGGCGTCGATGACGGTTACGGCGGTGGATTCGCGTCAGGGAGGACACGTCGAGGGTTCCTCCGAGGACGAATCTCTGGGCTATGCCGTGACCAACGAAGTCGAGAACGGTGAGTCCACGACCCTGACTGCCGTTCCCGATGCGGGCTATGTGTTCGATGGGTGGTATGCACGCAACGACGACGGGTCGCTGGGCGATGAGCCGCTGAGCACGGATGCTACCTGGACGTTTGTCCCCGAGGACAACATGACTGTCGAGGCGCGCTTTGCGGAGGCGCCTAAGTACAAGGTGACGGCCCGAGCGGTCAACGGATCGGTTGATCCGGAGTCTGCTTTGGTCGCCACGGATGGCAAGGTGACGCTTTCGGCGGCGCCCGATGAGGGCTGCTACCTGACGCGCGTGACCGTTGCCGAAGAGGCTGGCGAGGATGGTTCGGCCGGCAATGCCTATGACCTTGATATTTCTGACTATAAGGGTGGGGCGTATGAGGTCACGCTGAGTGGCGTGAGTGCTCCGCAGCAGGTCACGTTTGAATTCGCAAAGGCTGCGACTCCGGAGGTGCTCGCTCAGCCGCAGGATGCGAGTGCTTACGAGGGCGATCCGGTTGAACTTTCGGTTGCCGCCGAGGCGGGGCGCAACGTTCGCGTCCATGCGGCCGTGTCTTCTGGATCCGCTGCAGACGTCAAGCTGAGCTACCAGTGGTATCGCGTGTCTGACGATGGCGGCAAGGCGGTGGCGCTGAAGGGCGAGACGGGGGAGACGCTTTCGTTCACCCAGCTTGACAGCGACGGCGAAGGCGAGTGCTTCTGTCGCATTACGCAGAACTACCTGGGCACGGTGACAAAGACGGATACCGAACATGCGAAGGTATCCATCGTGCCGCGAGAAGCACTTGTGTTTAACGGGCGCGTGCTGCCGGTGGCGACCGCTCACGATGAGTCCCGCGTCGTGATTGCGGGCGCTACGGGCGGCAAGGCACCGTATGCGTACAACTTGGATGATGCTGAGGTTCCTGAGGGCATGCAGCTGACGCTGGCAGATGACGGATCGGGCGCCTTGGTGCTCTCGGGCGTGCCTGCGGCTACGGGTGTTTGTCGCTTTAAGATTTCGTGCACCGATGGCCTGGGCGACAAGTGCGATGCACACTTCGCGCTGCTCGTGAAGGCGAAGGAAGCCCCGCTTACATTTGAGGGCCAGACCTTTACCTATAACGCGACGGCGCAGGCCCCGGAGCTTTCGGGCGTGCCCGAGGGTTGCGAGGACGATGTCAAACTGACCTATGTTGGCACGGGCGACACACATTACTCGTCGGATCAGGCGCCGGTGGATGCCGGCACGTATCGTGCGGTGGTGACGCTCGACGCCAAGGGATATGTCGGTAATGCCTCCTGTGACTTCACGATCGAGAAGGCCCCGGTCGATATTTCGATCGAGACGTCTGATGTGACATACGATGGCGCACGACACGGTGCGGCGGTTGCGGTTGCCGGCCTTGATGCGTCTGGCTATTCCGTTGCCTATTGCGGTATAGATGGAACGTCCTATGGTCCGACGGCGCTGGAGCCGTGCGACAGCGGTAACTACCGCGTCACGGTTAAGGTGACTGACCCCAACTATCAGGGTAAAAAGTCCGCCGAGTTCTCGATTGCAAAGGCAAGCCAGGTTATTACGGGAACGACGAGCTATTCGGGTGTATACGGTGGAGACCCCATTGTGTTTAACAACGTTGCCCAGACTCCCGTGAGCTTTGAGCTGGTCGATTCCGATGACGATGCGAGCCCGGTTTCGATTAAGGGACGCTGTGCGACGGTGAAGGCCGCCGGTACGGCACGTGTTGTCGCCCATGCCAAGGCGTCTCGAAACTATTTTGCCGCCGAGGACGTCGAGTTGACGGTTTCCGTTGCGCCGGCTCAGCTGCTGGTGAAGGTCGACGATGCCGAACGCTTTGAGGGCCAGGAGAATCCCGAGTTTACCTCCAGCCTGGTGAGCCGTTGCGACACCTCGGACGTAAAGGTTACGTACTTCTGCTCGGCGAATAAGAAATCGCCGGCGGGTGAGTACCAGATTGACGCGGCGGTCGCCGATCCGAACTTTGATGTCGCGGTCGACCCCGGCACGCTGACGGTCAAGAAAAAGCCCGAGAACTACAAGGTGACGGCGAAGGCAGTCAACGGTTCGGTCGATAATGCTTTGGTTTCGGTTGTTGAGGGCGGGGACGCGATCCTCTCGGCGACACCCAACGAGGGCTGCTACCTCGAGCGCGTGACGGTCGCGCAGGCAGGCTCGGATGCGACCGTTGACCTCGACATTTCTGATTACAAGGGCGGGGCGTACGAGATCACGCTGAGCGATGTCACCGCATCGCAGGAGGTCACGTTCGAGTTTGCGAAGGCGGACGCTTCGCGTGTGGTTGCGCAGCCGCAGGACGTAAGCGTCCATGAGGGCGATTCGGCTGTGCTCTCGGTTGCTGCCGAGGCAGGCAAGAACGTCGCCGACCACGCGGCCTCGTCCACGGGTTGCGCTGCCGAGGTTGAGCTTTCCTACCAGTGGTTCCGCATGGCGAATGGCAAGGCCGTGGCGCTCGATGGCGAGACGGGGGAGACGCTCTCGCTCGCGGACCTCGATGACGAGAAAGCCGGCGAGTACTTCTGCCGCATCACTCAACGCTACCTTGATACTGAGAGGCAGACGGACAGTGATTGTGTCTCCGTCTCCATCGTGCCGTGGGACACCCTTGTGTTTAACGGCGACCTGCTGCCGGCAGCGAGCGCCCACGGCACGTACCTCGCAACGATTGCCGGGGCCGCGGGCGGCAAGGCTCCGTACGAGTACGCATGGGATAAGACGAAGCTCCCCGACGGGCTCAAGCTCTCCCGTACTTCGGGCGGCCTGGTGCTCTCTGGTGTTCCGTCCAAGACGGGCGTTTCCGCCTTTGATATCACGTGCACGGATGCCCGTGGCGGGGCCACGACCGCCCGCTTTGCGCTCGTTGTCCAGGCAAAGCACGTAATACTTACGTTTACGGATGGCGACTATACCTTTAATGGCGCACCGCAGACACCTGAAGTTTCCGGTGCCCCTAAGGTCTGCAAGGGCGACCTTAGGGTCTGGTACTTCGGTACCGGAAGCACGCAATATTCCTCGACGGAGGCCCCGACCGATGCCGGCACGTACCGCGCTGTCGCCACGCTGCGCAGCCACGGCTACATCGGTGCCGCTACCTGCCAGTTCGAGATCGCTCCGGCAAAGCTCAAGGTGAAGGTTGACGACGCCGAGCGCTTCGAGGGCGAGGCGAACCCAGCGTTTACCTCGAGCCTGGAGAGTGCGGTTGACACTTCGGGTGTGAAGGTCGAGTATTCCTGCGATGCCGATGAGAGCTCTCCTGCTGGCGAGTACCAGATCGGCGCGACGGTCACCGACCCGAACTTCGATGTCGAGGTCGTGCCCGGAACGCTGACGGTGAAAAAGAAGCAGGAGCCCGTCGATCCAGACCCGGTGGTTCCGGACCCGGACAATCCTGATCCGGACAACCCGGATCCCGATCAGCCTGATCCTGGTCCCAACCCCGACCCGGATCCTAACCCTGAACCTGATAATCCTGATCCGGGCCCCAAGCCGGATCCCGATAATCCCGACCCTGATAACCCCGAGCCCGATAACCCGGACAAGCCCGAGCGCATTGAGGTGACGGCAAAGGCGGTCAACGGTTCGGTCGACAACGCTTCCGTCACCGTTGATGCGGGCGGCGACGTGACGCTCTCGGCGACGCCCGACAAGGGCTGCTACCTCGAGCTGGTGACGGTCACGGAAGCCGGCTCGGACAAGGCCATCGATCTCGATATTTCCGGCTATGAGGGCGGAGCGTACGAGGTCACACTGAGTGGCGTCACCGCGTCGCACGAGATTACGTTCGAGTTCGCGAAAGCGGACGCTCCGAAGGTGATTGCGCAGCCACAGGATGCGAGCGCCCACGAGAGCGATGCTGTCGTGCTCTCGGTTGCTGCCGAGGCGGGCAAGGGCGTCCTCGACCACGCGTCCTCGTCCACGGGTTCCGCCGCCGATGTCGAACTGTCCTATCAATGGTTCCACATGGTGGGCGGCGAGGCCGTGGCGCTCGAGGGCGAGACGGGGGAGACGCTCCTCATCGAGGGCCTCGATGACGATTGCGCCGGCGAGTATTTCTGCCGCGTCACCCAGCGCTACCTTGGTACCGAGACGCAGGTGGAAAGCGATCGTGCCGTCGTTTCCGTTGTGCCCCGGGATGCCCTTGTGTTCAACGGCGGTCTGCTGCCGGTCGCACGTGCGCATAGCACGTATCGCGCGACGATTTCGGGCGCCGCGGGTGGCGAAGCTCCGTATGAGTACACGTGGGACGACGCTAAGCTCCCCGACGGGTTTAAGCTTACCCGCACAGCGGGCGGTTTGACGCTCTCGGGCACCCCGTCCAAGGTCGGAGTGTCTACCTTTGACATCACGTGCAAGGATGCTCAGGGCAAGACCGTGACCGCGCACTTTGTTCTAGTCGTTCAGGCGAAGCGGGTCGAGCTTGCATTTGAGGGCGGCAACTTCGTCTATAGCGGTGATGCTCAAGCGCCCAAGGTCACGGGGGTTCCCAAGGCCTGCGAAGGTGACCTGAGGGTTAGGTACTACGGGACGGGCGGCACGCACTATTCGTCGAGTGAGGCCCCGACCGATGCCGGCACGTATCGCGCCGTTGCCACGCTGCGAAGCGACGGGTATATCAGCGCCGCCTCGCGCAAGTTCAAGATTTCACCGGCGAAGCTTAAGGTAAAGGTCGACGATGTTGAACGCTTCGAGGGAGAGATGAATCCCGCCTTTACCTCGAGCCTAAAGAGCTCGGCTGATACCTCGGGCGTGAAAGTCGAGTACTCCTGCGTCGCCGATGAGAGTTCCCCGGCGGGCGAGTACCAGATCGAGGCGACGGTCACCGACCCGAACTTCGATGTCACGGTTGAGCCCGGTACGCTGACGGTGAAGAAGCGGGAGCCTGTCGGCCCGGACCCGGTGGTTCCCGATCCGGACAAGCCCGATGGACCCGATCCGGACAAGCCGGACCCGGACCAGCCGGACAAGCCCGAGCCCGACCAGCCTGACCCGGGCAGGCCCGAGCCCGGCAAACCGGAGCCTGATCAGCCGGACAAGCCGGACCCGGATAACCCGGATAAGCCTGAGCCCGACAACCCGAGTAAGCCGGAGCCGGAAAAGCCCGGAACGCCCGATTCCGACCAGCCGGATTCAAAGGATCCGACAAAACCCGGTAGTTCGGATGACTCCGCAGCTGATAAGGCAAAGGCATCGGGCGCGGAAAACTCCGGCAAGAAGGAATCTTCCAAGTCGAGCGCTCAGCAGCTCGCCGACACGGGCGATCGTGCGCCATTGGCCGTCGTCGTCGCTGTAGGCGCCGCTGCGCTTGTCGCGCTGGGGCTCGAGCTGCTGCGTCGCCGTCGCTCGGACGCGTAACGGCTCAAAAGGGGCAGCTAGATTGAAGCTTTGCGCGATTTAGTCTGCTAAAGCGTATATACTTGCGGGACGGGTCTTTTGCTCGTCCCGTTTTTGTTTTGACTCGAAAGGTGGTCCCATGGCTTCATCCGCTCCGCGCGGTCTGCGCTCCGACCATGTCGTCACCGTCGGCATCGCTCTGTTCTCGATGCTCTTTGGCGCCGGCAACCTCATTATTCCGCCGCTGCTGGCGCTGCAGGCAGGTTCCGCCACGCCGGTCGCCATGTTCGGCTTTCTAATTGCCGCCATCGGCCTGCCCGTCATGGGCTTTATCGCCGTGGCGCTTGCCGGAACGGCGCGCGAGCTTGCTGGCCGCGTGCACCCCAAGTTTGGCGAGTTCTTTGTCGCGGCGGTGTATCTGGCCATTGGCCCGTGCCTGGCCATTCCGCGTACGAGTTCCACGGCCTTCGAGATGCTGGTGCCGCTGTTGCCCGAGGGCGTCTCGCTCGGCACGGCGCGCCTGGTGTTTGCCGTCGGCTTCTTCGTCGTCGCGTTTGCGCTCACGCTGCGCCCGGGCGTCATCACACGCGTGCTCGGCCGCATTACGGGCCCCGCGCTCATTGCCCTTATCGTATTGGTCGTGGGTGCCGCCATGGTCTCGCCGCTGGGCCCCGCCGCCGCGCCGCAGGCTCCCTATGATGCCGGTGCTGCCGTGCAGGGCTTTTTGACCGGCTACCAGACCATGGACCTGCTCGCGTCGCTCGCCTTTGGCATCATCATCGCCGAGACCATCCACGAGCTGGGCGTTACCGATGACAAGCGCGTGGCCTTCGAGATTTCGCGCTCCGGCGTGATCGCCGGCGTGCTCATGGCCATCATCTACTGCGGCTTGGGACTTGCCGGTATGCAGCTCGGCACCGTGATGCCCGACGCTACCAACGGCGCCGCCATCCTCGCCCGTTCGGCCTCCATGCATTTTGGGCTTGCCGGCACGGTCGTGGTCTTCGCCATCTTCTTCCTCGCCTGCATGAACGTGTGCATCGGCCTCATCAGCTGCTGCTCGCGTTACTTCTGCGAGACGTATGTGGTCGAAGGGGGAGCGGAGGCCTCTGAGGAGGCCATGCGCCGTCCCTTTGCGGTTCTCGCCTTTGTGTTCGCAGCGTTTTCGTGCGTGCTCTCCAACGTGGGCCTCGACGTGATTCTTATGTTCTCGGTGCCCATGCTCAACGCCTTGTATCCCGTTGCCATCGTGCTGGTACTGATGGGCCTGGTGCACGGCTTTTGCGACGCTCATCCGCAGGTGTGGGTCTGGGTCGGCGGCGTTGTCGCGGTGCAGAGCGTGATTACCTCGGTCCGCGATGCGTTCTTTACGGGCGCGTGGCTGCCGTTCGATGCGCTGCCGCTGGCAGACATTGGAGCCGCGTGGGCGCCGGTTGCCGTGGTGGCGTTTGTGATCGGCCTGCTCCACAGTCGGTTTGTCGTACATTCGAGGAGCTAGGGTATCGTCGCTTGCACAGGCGGGGAGTCTCCCCTATAATTTCCTTCGCTTTGGGACACGCAAGGTTTAGACCTTAGCTGCTCAACACCTTCGGGACGTGGCGCAGTTTGGTAGCGCGCCTGCTTTGGGAGCAGGATGTCGCAGGTTCAAATCCTGTCGTCCCGACCATATCTTGCGGGCGTAGTTCAATGGTAGAACCCCAGCCTTCCAAGCTGATGACGCGGGTTCGATTCCCGTCGCCCGCTCCATAAGAATTGTTTTAACGGCTTTGGTTTCCTTTGGGGATCAGAGCTGTTTTCGTTTACGCGCCGGGCGACGGGAATCGAACCCGCCAGGGTGCGGAGCTGAGAAAATGCGTGAGCATTTCCAGCGCAGCACGCAAGGGCCGAAGGCCCGCAGCGAAGCAAATCCTTGGACTTCCCGTCGCCCGCTCCAAGCTATATAATCGCAGGCCAATATGCTAATTTGGCTCGCGTTTATTTTTTATACCGTCCGACCTCGCAGGGCAAATGAACCAGGAGCGTTTGTCCCGAATCGTAAGAAAGAAGTGATTTCCATGGCACAGAGTAAGGCAGAATACCCCACCTCCGATTGCCTGGCGCCCGCCGCGATCGAGGCGAAGACCGAGGCCGCAGGCGTTACCAAGGCCAACCTGCCGGTCTCGAAGGCCTTTTTGCTCGCCATGTTCGCCGGCGCGTTCATCGCCTTCGGCGGCCTGTTCTTCACGGTCTTTCTGAGCGATCCCACGCTTTGCTGGGGCGCCCAGCGCTTCGTGGGCGGTCTTGCTTTTTGCCTGGGACTGGTGCTCGTGCTCATTTGCGGCGCGGAACTGTTTACCGGCAACTCGCTTATGGTCTGCGCGCTTAAGAGCAAAAAGATCACGCTCGTCCAGATGCTCAAGGCTTGGGCTATTGTGTGGATCGGCAACTTTGCCGGCGCCCTGTTCGTTGTCTTTTTGATTTACATGGCAGTCATTTACAAACTCAACGGCGAGGCCGTCGCCAACACCATGGTGAGTGTCGCCGCCGGTAAGGTTACGATCGGCGCCGTCACCATCTTCTTCCGCGGCATTCTGTGCAACATCTTTGTGTGCCTGGCCGTATGGATCGGTACCGCCGGCAAGACCGTGGTCGATAAGGTCGTGGGCATTCTGCTGCCCATTGCCGCCTTTGTGGCCTGCGGTTTTGAGCACTGCGTTGCCAACATGTACTTTTTGCCTATGGGCATTTTGATGCACTCCTGCGGCTATGGAGCCGATGTCGCCGGCGCCGATGCCCTCAATGCTGCCGGGTTGGCGCTCAACCTTACGGTCGCCACGCTGGGCAATATCGTGGGTGGCGCCCTGATCGTGGCGCTGGGCTACTGGTTTATCTACGCCAACAGGGAGGCCTAAGGACCCAAGCCATAACCGACCAAAGAGGGACAGGTTTATTTGGCAGGTTTTGGACGAGGCGCTTCGACGTCTTGTCACGAGCTGCCATAATAGACCTGTCCCTTTTGCGTGCGCGCCGGTATTTTTTTGCCCGATGACGATCGCGGGGGACCAGCTTTTTATTGAACATGTCGAAAGGCTTTTCATGAGCGACTGCGAATCCATGTCTGCCGAGGTGCGCGGCCGCCTGCGTTCCATTCCCGCCGTTCACGAGTTGCTTGCCGAGTGGCCGGTCATGAAGGCTGCTGGCGATGCAGGCGACACGATGGTACGCGAGGCGATTGACGCCGAGCTCGATGCCGAGCGCGCGGCGATTCGCTCCGGCGCCCCTGCAAGGAACAAGCGCGAGCTCGCCTTGGCAATTGAGCAGCGGACCCATCGCCTGTCGCTGCCGACCCTGCGCCCTGCTGTCAACGCGACGGGCGTTGTGATTCACACCAATCTGGGCCGCGCTCCGCTCGCTCCCGCGGCGGTGCAGGCGGTGACCGATGTCGCCCGAGGCTACAGCACGCTTGAGTATGACGTCTCAATCTGCGCTCGCGGGGGCCGCAAGGAGCATGCCGCACGCCTGCTGCGCACGCTCACGGGGGCGCAGGACGCCTTGGTTGTCAACAACAATGCCGCCGCGGTGCTGCTGGTGCTTGCCGCGCACGCGGCTGGCAAAGAGGTCATCGTGAGCCGCGGCGAGCTTGTCGAGGTGGGCGGCAGCTTCCGCATCCCCGACATCATGGCGGCTTCGGGTGCCAAGCTTGTCGAGGTTGGCTCTACCAACCGCACACATCTGGACGATTATCGAAGCGCCATTACGCCCAACACGGCGATGATCTTGAAAGTTCATCCTTCTAATTACCGTATCGAGGGCTTCCACGAGGAGGTTTCCGCGGCGGAGCTTTCCGCGCTGGCGCATGAGCACGGGCTGTTGCTGTACGAGGATCAGGGCTCGGGCGCTTTGCTTGCAGACGGGGTGCTCGCCGATGCGGGGGAGAAGCCCACGTCCGCCTCGCTTTGCGCCGGCGTTGACGTCGTCTCGTGCTCGGGTGACAAGCTGCTCGGCGCCTCGCAGGCAGGCATTATTCTCGGCAGCGCCCAGGCAATCGCCGCCTGTGCCTCGCATCCTCTTATGCGCGCGCTTCGCCCTGGCAAGCTCACGCTCGCGGCGCTCGAGGCCACTTTGCGACTGTATGTGACCGGTCCCGATGCGGCGCATCGGGAGATCCCGGTACTCAACATGCTTTCCGGCGCGCCGGCTCCGCTCGAGCGCCAGGCCAAGTGCCTGCACGACCGCATGCTGCGCAAGCTTCGCGAGGCTCAGTGCGAGGAGGCCGTGGAGCTGCAGGTTGTCGAGGGCGCCTCTACTCCCGGCGGCGGATCGCTGCCGACTGTCGAGCTCCCTACATTTTGCGTTGCCGTCTGCCCCGTCGATGGGCGCCTATCTGCCGATGGCCTAAAGCGCGCTTTGGTTCAGGAGCCCGATACGCCGGTTGTGACGCGCGTGCGACACGACCAGGTACTGTTTGACGTTCGCACGCTTTTGCGCGACACCGACCTTGACCTGTGTGCGTCTGCGTTGGTGGATGCCGTGCGGGCGGGTTTGCGTTGATGACCGCGCTTGAGCTTGTCGAGTGTCCCGTTGTCGTTGGAACAGCAGGACACGTCGACCACGGAAAGTCGGCCCTTATCGAGGCGCTGACCGGCAAAAATCCCGACCGTCTGGAGGTCGAACGGCGCCGAGGCATGACCACTGAGCTCGGCTTTGGCGAGCTCGAGCTTCCCAGCGGCAAGCTTGTCGGCTTGGTTGACGTGCCCGGGCATGCGCACTACCTGCGCGCGATGGTACAGGGTGCCACCGGCGTGGACGTTGCGTTGCTGGTGGTTTCTGCCGTTGAGGGCGTGATGCCGCAGACGCGAGAGCACGTGTACGTGTTGGAGCTGTTGGGCGTGAGGCACCTCGTGGTGGCGCTCACGATGCGCGATCTGGCCGATGACGAGACGGCGGAGCTCGCCGAGCTCGACGTGATGGACTTCCTCAGCGATACCGTCTTTGCCGATGCGCCCGTGGTGCCTGTTTCCTCGCGCACGGGCGTGGGCATCGAGGACGTTCGCCTTGCCCTCGATGCCGCCATCGACTCTTTCCTGGCCGATGCCGCATCCCGCCCGGTGCGCCCCGGTCTGGCCCCGCGCCTGCCCATCGACCGCTGCTTCACCATCAAGGGATCCGGGACGGTCGTCACGGGCACGCTTCACGATGCCCCCGTAGCGGTGGGCGACGAGCTCGTCTCATGTCCCGCGGGCGTGCGCTGCCGCGTGCGCGCGATTCAGGTGCATGGTGATACTCCTCGGGCGTTGCCCGGACAGCGCGCGGCGCTCAACATCGTGGGCGACGGTGCGGGCGACCTTCCGCGTGGCGAGGTCCTCTGCGGGTCTGGTGCCGAGGGCTCGACGCTCAGGCTCATCGCCCGCTTCACGTATCTGGGGCGCGAGGGCACCAAGCCCGCGCCCTTCGAGTCCGGTACGCGCGTGCATGTGATGGCGGGCACGGCGGAGGTCCTCGGCCGAATCATGCTCATGGAGGGTGAGGGTCCTATTGAGGCTGGCGAGACCCGCATCGTGCAGGTCCGTCTGGAGGAGCGCCTTCCCGTGCGATCGGGCGACGGCCTCATTGTGCTCGCGTTCTCGCCGGTGGTGCTTATCGGCGGCGGTCGTGTTCTTCTTTCGCGGTGTCGCCGCTCGCGCGTCCTCTCCGCGGGCGAGTGTGCGCTGCTCGGGGCCCTGGATGCCGACGACCGCGCCGCCGCCGTTGCCGCATGGTTGGGGCTGCAGCGCCTGCCCGTGCCTGCCGCGGCCGCAGCCCGTGCTCTCGATCTTTCGGGTGCCGAGGCGGCTGCGCTCCTGCACGGGGCGGTTTCCTCGGGTCACGCCGTGGCGCTTCGTGCCGAGCGCTCGACCGAGGAGCTCTATGCCGCCCCCGCTGTGCTCGATGCCGCCCTCGCCACGCTCTCCGTCACGCTGGCCGCCATGCACGGGGCCGCGCCCAAGCAGACGGGTTTCACGCCGGGCGAGGTCGCGCATGCCGCCTGGCCGACAGCGGGCGAAGACGTCGCGTCCGCGCTCGTTCTCGAGGGCTGTGCGCGCGGCGTGTGCACCGTCGACGGTGCCGAGGTGTTCGACCCGCACTCTGCCGCTGCGGCGATACGTGTGGTGCGCGAGGCGAGCCAGCGCATCGTGGCCGCCCTCGACGAGGCGGGTCTCGGTGCGGCGACGCTGCCCGAGGTGGGTGAGCGTCTGCAGCTCGATCGCGACACCATGACGCGTGCCCTGCGCGAGCTTTCGCTCAACCGCGCGATCGTTAAGATCGAACGCGACGTTGCCTTGTCTGCCGCCGCCGAGGCCCATGCACGTGAGGTCGTCGCCGCGGCTATCGAGGCTGCTGGCGGCGTTGCCACGACGAGTGTGCTGCGCGAGGCCTTAGGCGTGTCGCGCAAACGAGCCATTAGCATCTTGGAGCACCTGGATGCGGTGCGTTTTACGACGCTCAACAAGGAGGCCGGCGGTCTCAGATCCCTGCGCTAGGGCTCCGAATCGCCGCTCGCCACAAAACCGGCCTATCTACTACGTTTAAGTGACTACCCTCGACCATTTCAAAAACCGCAAAAACAAAACCGCAGGTAGACGGCTTGCCGATGCTACGAAAAAGCGGGTATGGTCAACCCCTGCAGGTTAAACATAGTAGATGGGCCGTTTTCGTGGCGCGACACTGTGCGTTTGGTAAAATACCGCCACGTTTGGGAACGGATGGGCTCCGGTGGGCCCCGCGGTCCTCAAAACCGTTGTGAGGCGTGCAAAACGTCTTGGATGTGTTCGATTCACATACGTTCCCGCCAACGCATCCTGCCAACCACCACAAAGGTGCCTGTCCTCTTTGTGGTGGTATGGACCATGTGGACGAAACAGCTTCGAAACACGCGATTTGTGCGTCGGGTGCTCATAAACGCTTCTACCTGCATCGTAATCAAAACGAAACATCTGCTCGTCGGCTTATGCGAAACTTTGCTGCAACAGTGCGATATTATCCATACTCGATAAAGTTCGCGGTGCATAGGGTGCCGCGACCGACATTTTTCGTTTCCCATCATTGGAGGAAGCATGAGCTACACGCAGAAAGTTCTCGACGAGCTCAAGGCCCGCTATCCCGAGCAGCCTGAGTTCATCCAGGCCGCGACCGAGATCCTCGGCACCATCCAGCCGGCGCTCGACGCCCACCCCGAGTACGAGGAGGCCGCCCTGCTTGAGCGCCTCGTCGAGCCCGAGCGCATCGTCATGTTCCGTGTTCCCTGGGTCGACGACCAGGGCAAGGTCCAGGTCAACCGCGGCTACCGCGTCGAGTTCAACTCTGCCATTGGACCCTACAAGGGCGGCCTGCGCTTTAACCCGACGGTCACCCTGGGCATGCTTAAGTTCCTGGGCCTGGAGCAGATCCTCAAGAACAGCCTGACCACCCTTCCCATGGGCGGCGGCAAGGGCGGCTCCGACTTTGACCCCAAGGGCAAGTCCAACAACGAGATCATGCACTTCTGCCAGTCCTTCATGACCGAGCTCTATCGCCACATCGGCCCCAACACCGACGTTCCCGCCGGGGACCTGGGCGTTGGCGGCCGCGAGGTTGCCTACATGTTCGGTCAGTACAAGCGTCTGACCAACGAGTGGACCGGCGTCCTCACCGGCAAGGGCCTCTCCTTTGGCGGCTCGCTCGCCCGTACCGAGGCCACCGGCTACGGCCTGGTCTACTTTGTGGACGAGTACCTCAAGAGCCGCGGCGACTCCTTCGAGGGCAAGAACGTTGTGGTTCACGGCTCCGGTAACGTCGCTATCTACGCGGTCCAGAAGGTCTCCCAGCTCGGCGGCAAGGTGCTGGCCTGCTCCGACACCCACGGCTGGGTCGAGGATCCCGACGGCATCGACTACACCGTGCTCGAGCATGTCTACGACAAGAAGCGCTCCGGCCACGACAAGGGCGTCACGCTCGCCATGTACGTTGACGAGAAGCCCGGTGCCGTGTGGCACGAGGGTGACGGCCGCGGCGTGTGGCAGCTTCCCTGCGACATCGCGCTGCCCTGCGCTCGCGAGAACACGCTGCTGCTCGAGGACGCCCAGGCGCTCGTCGCCAACGGCTGCAAGGTGGTCGGCGAGGGCGCGAACATGCCCACGACCATCGAGGCCACGACCTACTTCCAGGAGAACGGCGTCGCCTTTATGCCCGGTAAGGCTGCCAACGCCGGCGGCGTGCTCGTGTCCGGCCTGGAGATGAGCCAGAACGCCGAGCACCTGTCCTGGACCTTCGAGGAGGTCGACGGCAAGCTCGAGCAGCTCATGCGCGGCATGTTCCACAACGTGGACGACACCGCCAAGGAGTATGGCCAGGAGGGCAACTTTGTCATGGGCGCCAACATCGCCGGCTTCCTGAAGGTCGCCGACGCCATGCTCGCCCAGGGCGTCTGCTAAATTCAGCTTGACATAGCTCCGTACAGCACCCGCTGATGCGCTAAGGCTCCCGACCATATCGGCCGGGAGCCTTTTTCTATGGTGGTGAGGGTCGTGCGCCCTCGTTTGGTACACTTAGAGGTACTGGACAAGTAAAGAGATGGGGGAGAACGTGCTCAAGTTCGGTACCTACGTCCGTGTTGGAAACGCGGCCGAAGCCTATGAGCTCTTGCAGAAAAACCGCAACAACAAGATAGTGGGCGGCGGCATCTGGATGCGCCTTGGTTCACGTCGCGTGGCGACGGCGATTGACCTTTCGGCCTGCGGACTCGATCAGATCGAGGAGACCGAGACCGAGTTTCGCATCGGTGCCATGTGCACCCTGCGCCAGCTCGAGCGCCATGCCGAGCTCAACGCGCTCGTCAACAACGTATTTGAGTTTGCCGTCCACGACATCGTGGGCGTGCAGCTGCGCAATACCGCCACGGTGGGCGGCAGCATCTACGGCCGCTTTGGCTTCTCGGACGTTCTCTCGGCGTTCCTGGCACTCGATTCATACGTTAAGCTGACAGGTGCCGGCCGCGTGCCGCTCGCCGAGTTTGTGAACATGGGCTACGTGCGCGACGTGATCGAGCATGTTGTGGTCGTTAAACACGACTACCGCGCAAGCTACGAGGCCGTGCGCAAGGCCGCGACCGACTTCCCCTCGCTGAACGTCACCGCCGCCTGGTGGGACGGCTCCTGGCACGTCACCGTGGGTGCCCGCCCGCTGCGCGCGACCCTGCTGCGGGGCGAGGCATGCGGCCTGGTGAACGAGCAGCCTTCCGAGGACGAGCTGTGCGCCCTTGCCGCATCCGTGCGTACCCTGAGCTACGGCACCAACCTGTGGGGCTCGGCCGACTACCGCCGCCGCATCTCGGCCCCGCTGGCGATTCAGGCCGTGCGCCGCGCCGCCGGCATTGAGCTTTCGGCCGCGCTTGCCCGCGAGCTCGAGGGCGTGCAGATTCCCAAGCACGCCACGGACGAGTATTCCTGCCGCCGCGTGCCCGGCGTCGATTCTAGCGAGGTGCGCTAATGGCTGCCAAACTCATCGATCTTTCTTTTACGCTCAACGGTCGCAAGGTCAAGGTTCAGATTGCCCCCGACACCATGCTCTTTGCGCTGCTGCGCGAGCAGGGCTGCGCGTCGGTACGCTGCGCCTGCGAAACCACCAACTGCGGCCTGTGCACGGTGTGGCTCGACGGCGACCCGGTGCTGAGCTGCTCGGTTCCCGCCGCGCGCGTCGAGGGCCGCTCCGTCACCACGCTCGAGGGCCTCAAGGCCGAGTCCGAGGCGCTCGCCCGCGCGATGGCTGCCGAAGGCGCCGAGCAGTGCGGTTTTTGCGCCCCCGGCCTCATCATGAACGTGCTGGCGCTCGCCCGCGCCGCCAAGGAGGACCCGACGCTCGTCGCCACGCGCGAGGAGCTCTCGCGCCAGCTCGCCGGCAATCTTTGCCGCTGCAGCGGCTACGAGAGCCAGCTGCGCGCCATCGTGCGCTTTCTCAACGAGTCCGGCGTGCAGGTGGGCTTTGAGATGCCCGAGCTGCCGGTCAACGACACCAGCTGCGACGGTGTCTCCTACAAGCAAATCACCCACAAACAGCCCAAGAAGGACTCGAAGGCCCTGCTCGAGGGCCGTCCGGTCTACACGGGCGACCTGGTGCCCGCCGGCGCCCTGATCGTCAAGCTCAAGCGCAGCCCGTATGCCCGCGCCAAGATCCGCTCCATCGACACGTCGCGCGCCCTGAAGGTGCCCGGCGTGGTGGGCGTCTATACCTACGAGGACGTGCCCAAGCGTCGCTTTACCATCGCCGGTCAGAGCTATCCGCAGCCGAGTCCCTACGACCGTCTGATCCTCGAGAACCTCGTGCGCTACCAAAACGAAGAGGTGGCGATCGTCGCCGCCGAGACCGAGGAGGCCGCCGATAAGGCGCTCAAGCTCATCAAGGTCGACTACGAGGTGCTCGAGCCCCTGCTCGACTTTACCCAGGCGCTCGATAACGACATCGTGGTCCACCCCGAGGGCGACGTGACCTTTATGTTCCCGCAGGGCGGCGACGTTCCCCGTAACCTGGTGTGCAGCGGTACCAGCGACTTTGGCGACCTGGACGAGGCCTTTGCCCAGAGCGACATCGTCTTTGAGCGCACCTACACCAGCCAGGCCACGCAGACCGCGCCCATGGAGACCTTCCGCGCCTTCGCGACGACCGACGCGTT
>ERZ840517.1397-NODE-1397-length-25911-cov-3.600093_pt1 | contig 25911 bp, 21 predicted proteins | sample MGYA00519876_ERZ840517 | MGnify/ENA primary metagenome ERZ840517 (study PRJEB31850, sample SAMEA3708882) | human gut metagenome | biome: human gut; feature: human-associated habitat; material: faeces | place: China | collected 2014 ... | reverse complement strand
GAGGCAAAGGAAGACTATGCCACGATCATTCTCCAAGACAGCGACGTGATTGAAATCGTCAGCTTTATGGGCGGCGGTGCATGCTGACCGCAAATATGTGATGTTGTGATAGAAAGGAAGATTCTTATGTATGAACGGGAACAGGACATGATGAAAAACGAATCGAACAACACAGCAGCTTCTGCGTCGAATCAGCCGGAATCTACTGTAAACAATCAGAATCCTTACAGCACATCTGCTGCAATGGGCAGCACCACACCGAATGGTTATGGTTATACTACTAATAGTAGTACCAACCCAACCACTGGCTATACTGGAAATACTTCCTCTGATACACAGTCGCAGCAGCAGGGTTATAGCTACGTCAATTATTATTCCAATCCGAACGCTCCGGTGCAGGCATCCGGCAGCGGCAAACCGCCGAAGAAAAAGAATCACTTCTGGATGAAAGCGGTTGCATTTGTTGCAGCGATGGCAATTGTCTCCGTTGGTTCGATTGGCATTTATAACGGCGTTCATAATTCTAACAAGCTGGTAGCAGCAGAAAGCAGTACTTCTGCTTCGGATTCCACCGATACCACAGCCAATACCACAGCACAGGATAGCAGCAGTAAAGCACAGAGCACAACCGTAAAGGGTGATGCTGCAAAGAGCTGGATTGAATTGGCATCTGGTACAAATGCAATGTCCATCAGCGACATCGTTAAGAAAGTAGCACCATCGGTTGTCGGTGTTCAGGCAACTTTTAAGATGCCGAACAACTACAATAGTTATAATTATGGTTTTGGAATGTTCGGAAATGGCAACAGCGGAAATGGTGATAATTCCGGTTCAATGACCGGTGTCGGAACCGGCATCATCATGCGGGAAGATGGCTACATTGTCACAAACGCCCATGTTATCTATGATTCGGAATATGGCTGCGGCGAAGCAACTGCCGTAGAAATCCGGATGTCCGATGAAGAAACCACTTATGATGCAAAGGTCGTTGCATATGATATTGAAACCGACCTTGCTGTTTTAAAGGTAGATCAGACTGGTTTGACTGCTGCGGAATTTGGTGACAGCGACCAGTGTCAGGTTGGCGATGCAGTTGTTGCAATCGGTAACCCGTTGGGTCTGGAACTTCAGAACACGGTTACTTGCGGGATTATTTCCGCACTGAACCGGAAAGTTACCATCAACGACAAGACCATGACGCTGATTCAAACCGATACCGCTATTAATAATGGTAACTCTGGCGGTCCATTGATTAACAGTTCTGGTCAGGTTGTCGGCATCAACTCTGCGAAGATGTCCTCTAGCGTTTCTTCCAGCGGTGCAACCATTGAAGGTATCGGCTTTGCAATCCCGATGACAGAAGCACGGGAAATTGTAGACGATTTGATTAACTATGGTTATGTTACCGGCAGACCGCAACTTGGCATCAGCTGTCAGGATGTTTCCGAAGCCGTTTCTCAGGCATATAACTTGCCAATCGGTGCATATGTTATCAGTGTAACCGATGGAGGTGCAGCAGCAGAAGCTGGTTTACAGGTCGGCGATGTCATTACTGCCATCAATGATAACAAGATTGAAACCACAGAAGAGCTGAATAACTATAAGAATGAATATAATGCTGGTGACACGATCACCCTGACCATTGTCCGCAACGGACAGGAACAAAAAGTTTCTGTTGTTCTTCAGGAAGTACAGCAGAAAAAACAATCCTGATGAAGTATCACGGACAGTGAAATGTTTCCCGTCAATGCTAAAAGTTGGGCATCTGACCGGAAATTTAGAAATGCTTTCTTCATACATTCTCCTTATTATTTTTCCAACACAGGCAGCCTGCAAAGTCTTTTTGCAGGCTGTTTGTGTTTTTTGTGAAAAATGACGGAAACAGCCGTTTCTGAAAACACGACTTTCACAAGGTGCACACAAAACTTCAGTTGAAAGCCTGTTGAAAGCTGTTGAAAACGGTGGAAAATTGTGTAAAAGCTACAAATACGGGCGGAATTTCCACCTAATAATTTTAAAAAAAATAAAGGCAGAGGCTTGACATTCCCGACAGAATGTGTTAGAATACTTTATGTAAATCGTTTACGGCGGTTTATGCACCCATGCCGTAAAGGATCACGTGAGTCCAGGCATTCATGGAACATCCGGTTATTTCAGTTCTGCGAAATCCGGCTACATGGAAACAGAAACAGGGCAGTTTAATAGTGAGGGGAAATGAGACTGCACAAATGCAATCACGTCTGTGCGTCAGCTTGGATGGTCACAAAAAAATTGAATGAAGAGAGGGAAATGTGCAATGAAGAAGGTATTCAATAAAGTCATTGCCGTTGCAGCAACTGTACCGCTCGCTCTGACACAGGGCTTCGCTGTATTGTCCAATGCTGCGGACGCAACCACCATCAGCGTGGAAAGAGTACTGGAAATTAAACCACAGGAGCTGGAGTCCGATTGGGCAAAGCTCGTAGAAGGTGCACTGATTGATTCAGAAGGTAAGAGCTTTGAACTGAATGTTGCAGATATCATTGATTCTGCTGACTTTTCGGATAAGAATGCTGCTTATGTTGAAAAAGTACAGAAGTGCATCGTTGGAAACCCAAGCGTAAGCATTCAGAATAGCGTTGCAGTGATGACCGCACAGGTGGATGCAACCAGCTATGTACAGAGCAACATCATTGATGCCATCAAGAAGGAATTGACCAAGCAGGGTGCAGCTTCCATCATTGATGACATTGATTTCAGCATGCTGGAAAAGAAGGGCACCTTTACTGCTGCCGTTGATGGCGACAGCATCGAAAATACCGCAGCCAATAAGGCAGCTGGTACTGCAAACACCATTCGGGTAAAGGGTGCTGTTTTCGTAGATAGCGAAGGCAACCAGGTTGCAACATATGCTGATGCAAAGGCTTATGAACCTCTTTCCCGCGCATATAAAATGCCTAGACAGACCAGTGAAGGTTGAATTGACCAAAAAGGCTGCTGCTGCTAACTTGACGGTAAACCTTGATAACCTGCTGGCTACTTATCAGAAGAAAGTAGAAAAGGCATTCTCTTATGCAGATAAGGCAATCACAACATCTGCACATCAAGAATTTGCAACCGCAGATGAAACACTGGCTTGGCTGAAGGTACAGAAGGACCAGAGAACCACACGGTTTGACGTTCCGGGCAGTGTTGCAGACCTTGCTAAGTATGGCGATACATTGAATAAGGCAGTTGCAGAAGTCAATAAGGCATTCCAGAATGTAGGTGTAAATTATACCGTAGATGTAAGCATGGATGATGTCACCAGCCTGCTGAACAGCGGTTCTGATTTCGTTGCCGATGCAAATGCAGATACCAATGTTTATACCGTAACCTTTAAGGTTCCGGATACCGATGTAGATGCAGATTACTTCAGCACCGTTGAAGGAATTGAAAAGTATTATGCAGCACATCCGGATCAGGCTGAAACAGATGGCGTAACAGATGCTGATTACAGCCAGCTCGTTTATGATTCTTCTTACAAGCTGGTAACCGCACAGGGCGATGCAGATAATGATACACTTGCAGGCGTTCCGAGTGGCTACTTCAATGTGGAAAGAATCATCAAGTTCAAGGATAAGGCCACAACTACTACCACAACAGATATTAGTGGCACAACCACCACAGACGTATCTGGTACAACCACCACAGACGTATCTGGTACAACGACCACAGACGTAAGCGGCGGCACAACCACCACTGACGTATCTGGTACAACGACCACAGACGTAAGCGGCGGTACAACCACCACTGACGTAAGCGGCGGTACAACGACCACAGACGTATCCGGTGGCACAACGACCACTGATGTAAGCGGCGGTACAACCACCACAGACGTATCTGGCGGCACAACCACCACCGATGTGAGCGGTGCAACCACCACTACAACAACCGGCACTGGTGACAGCGAAACCACAACGACTACCACCACAACAAACACCGGCACAATCACTCCAGTTGGTACAACCACACTGGAAGTGGAAGTAAACCCGACAAACTTCTACTTCTCCGTAGATGAACGGGAACTGAAGCCGTCTGACTTGTTCAGCAAGTTCGATATCGTGGACGAAGATGGTACACACTTCAATGCTCTGGAATTGGGTGCAGTTACCCTCGACAAGACCACACCGAAGGAAATCTTCGATGCAGAAGGCAAGCCGTACTGCGTAACAGAAGTAAACGCTTACTTCACTGACCCGACAAAGGCAGATGCTGAACCGGTTGCAGCTCCGGTAAATCCGACTGTATACATTGGCGTTAAGGGCGATACCGACCTGAGCGGTCTGGTAGACGTACCGGATGCAGTTGCAGTTCTGACTTATACTGCAAAGATTGCAGCTGGTCAGGAAGGCGTTGTCTTCAATGAAGATGAAAATCTGAATAAGTTTGTATTCTTCCTGGCTGATATCGATACAGAATCGAAGGAAGGCAAGAACGACGGCAACAAGTTGATGACAACAGAAGATGCTGTATACATGCTGACTTACACTGCAAAGACTGCAGCAGGTCAGGAACCGACATGGCCGGACGTAGTTCCGTCCCTGAAGTCTTTGGAAGGTTCTATCTGGTACGAAGGCTAAACATTAAAATTACAGATAAGGTAAAAGTGCGGTGTCTGGAACACCGGACACCGCATAATTTATATTTGAAAGGAAAATAGAAAAATGAAAAGTACATTTAAGAAGGCACTGGCAGCTGTTTCCGCAGCAGCAGTAGTTGCAACTTCTGCCGCTGTTTTCACTGCTGTTCCAGCACAGGCAGTAAATACTCCTTCTATTGGACAGGTTACTGTTACATTGGATGAACTGCAGGCAAACAATTATCTGGTAACTGTTCCGGTTAGCATTTATGGCAACACAGACGGTTGGGACTCTATCGCATTTGGTCTGCAGTGGAGCACAGATGAACTCACTTATTCTAAGTGCGTATCTGGCGGAAGCATTGCAAACGCTATGTTTACTGATGGTATTCAGGTAAGTGGTTCTGGCTTCCAGCTGAATCCGGCTGGTATCGGCGGATGGATTACTTATGCAACCACTCCGACAGGCGATGGTCCGACCTATGTAACTGGCGATGATCCTGTTATCAACATTACCTTTAAGGTAACAGAAAATGCACAGCCGGGTGACATCTACTACATCGACGGACTGGAACGGTCTTATGATGGTGCTTATGTTCCGAAGGTTACTCACGGTAGTGAAGTTGTAACTGGTGCTCCTTCTCAGGGTTATATCCAGATCGAAGGCGTACAGACCACCACAACTGAAGCTACTACTACCACAACGACTACCACAACAACCACCACTACTACAACGACCACCACAACAACCACTACAACTGCTAAGCCGACTACCACCACCACAACTACCACCACAACTGCTAAGCCGACTACCACCACCACAACTACCACCACAACTGCTAAGCCGACCACAACAACTACTACCACTACTTCTGCTGCAGCAACTACCACCACAAAGGCAGCTACCACCACAAAGGCAGCTCAGCAGACCACTAAGAAGAACACTGGTTCTACCAGCTCTCCGAAGACTGGCAGCATGATTCCGGTTGCAGGTGCTGTTGCAGCAATCGCAGTAATCGGCGGTGTTGCTCTGGTTTCCAAGAAGAGAAAGTAAGAATTTCTGATTCCGAATCATCTTCCGAAGAAAACAGATAAAATTTAAGGAAGTCATCCATTCAATTACAAGTGGGATTGGACAAAATCTTTACAAGTAAAGAATTTGGATTGCGGAAACAAGAGGGCATACTTCGCAAGAAGTGTGCCCTTTTTGTTCACCCCTTTTCTCCTGCCTGCATAAAATGAAGTACACCCATTCTTTGAGAATGGGCGAAAATCCGGAACAAAAGGAGGGAATGCAAGATGCAACAATTGCTGCAAATTTTGGTGGCTGGCGGTGACCGTCGCCAACAATATGCCGCCCAAAAACTTGCCAAGTCGCCGCAGCTTTCCGTGACGACAATCGGATTTTCTCCGTCAGATTCTGAAACATTACCGGAATTTGATGTTCTCATCCTGCCCATTCACACGACAGCCGAATCTGTGCCGTCCAAAAATGGGAACTTGTCGCTGCCCGAATTGCTGTCCCATGTGAAAAAAGGCGGTCTGGTGTGCGGCGGCGTACTCCCCGAAGCTGTTTGCCGGATGTGTCAAGAACAAGAACTGTGTTTTTGCGATTATTTTCAGCGGGAGGAACTCTGTCTGGCAAATGCCGTTCCAACTGTAGAGGGAGCAATTCAAATTGCCATCTCAGAACGGGAAACAGTACTCTGCGGCAGCTCTGTTCTCGTCATCGGCTACGGCAGAATCGGAACAATCATGGCAGAGCGTTTGCAGGGCTTGAAAGCAGATGTCACCGTTGCGGCTCGCAGTTGCAAAGATGCGGAACGCTGTGCTGCAAATGGTCTGAAATGGATGCATCCGTCTGAAATTGCTGCCCGTGCAGGGAAATTTGACTGGTTCTGCAACACCGTTCCAGTTCTGATGCTGGACGAAACAGCCCTGTCCAACATGAAACCAGATGCATTGGTGATTGACCTGGCATCGAAACCGGGCGGAACGGATTTTGATGCTGCAAAACGCCTGCATCGTCAGGTAGTCTGGGCGTTGGGGCTGCCGGGAATCACTGCACCGAAAACCGCTGGAGCAATCATTGCGAAAACCATCTTCCATATTTTACAGGAGAGGGGACTCGCAGATGAAGGAAACAATTGGTAAACGCATTGGATTTACGGTAACAGGGTCGTTTTGCACCTTTTCTGCTGCGTTTGCAGAGGCAGAACGACTGGTGGCGGCAGGTTACAGCTTAACGCCGATTTTCTCAGAACATGCCGCTAGCATTGATACCCGTTTTGGGAAAGCTGTGGAACAACGAAAAAAATTGGAGCAGATTTGTGGAAAACCTGCTCTGTTGACGATTTCAGATGTGGAACCGTTAGGGCCAAAAGACCGCTTGGATGCACTGCTTGTTGCACCTTGTACCGCCAATACCATGGCAAAACTGGCGATGGGCATCACGGATACCACTGTGACCATGGCAGTAAAATCCATGCTGCGGAACGAAAAGCCGATTATTCTGGCTCTGGCAACCAATGACGCTTTGCGGGCATCGGCGAAAAATCTGGGCTTGCTGTTGAATACGAAAAACTATTATTTCGTTGCGGCAGGATGCTCCCGTCAAGAAACCATCCTCGTTGGTGGCAGATTTTACCCAGATTCCAGACACCGTTGCAGCGGCTTTGGGTGGACTGCAAATTCAACCAATGTTTATACAAAATCTATAAAATCTAAAAACCACCATGCTATACTATCAAGGAAGTGACCGCCTGTTTCTCCATCACCAAACGGGCGGTTCTTATTTTGGAGAATGGCAGTCGTTCGGCTGTCAAAAAAAGGAGTACGAACATATGGCAGGAATTATTTTACAGCAGGCAATTATTATGCTCATTCTGAATGTGGTCGGAATGATTGCATACTACACCGGCATTGTCAGCCGAGAGGGCGGCAAGCAGCTTTCCAATGTCGTGTTGGAAATTGTAACGCCAGTCATCATCGTGCATGCTTACTTAGAGGAGGAATATGATTCCCGTCTGGTCGTGAATTTGCTGCTGACGTTTGTGCTGGCAGCAGCTTCTTATGTCATCGCCATTTTGATTTCCATGTTGTGTTTCCGAGAAAAATCTGCCGGAAAGTTAGCACCGATTGAGCGATTTTCTGCAACATACAGCAACTGTGGCTTCATGGGCATTCCGCTGGCAAGTGCATTGTTCGGGGCAGAAGGCGTTTTCTATGTCACTGCGTTCCTGACGATTTTCTTCTTGTTCTCGTGGACACACGGTGTCATGCAGCTGACACAGACCAAGGACTTCAAAAAGGCATTGAAAGTGCTGCGTTCGCCAACGGTCATTGGTATCGCCATTGGGTTGATTCTGTATTTTGTACAGCTTCCAATGCCGGGCTTGCTGATGGATACTATGGGCTATATTTCCGACTTGAATACACCGCTTGCGATGATTGCATCGGGTGTCAGCGTGGCACAGGCAAACTTGTTGGGAGCATTGTGTACAAAGCGGATTTATTGGGTCAGCTTCGTGAAATTGCTGGTGATTCCGCTGGCAGTTATGGCAATGTGCCTCTGCCTGCCGTTTGTATCTATGGAAGTGCGGACGGTTGTTTTGTTGCTGACAGCTGCACCGGCTGCTGCAATGTGTACACTGCAATGTCAAGTACATGGCTTAAATGACATTTATGCTTCTCAAATTTTTGCGGCAACAACCATTCTTTCCATGGCAACCATGCCGCTATTAATTCAGATTTTCAGTATGTTAACTTAAAAAGAGCGGAGCAAACATGAACATTTTCCCTATTTTTCAATAAGATGTAAATTTTCATCAGAAAGTCTCCACAGAAACTTGCAAAATCCGGTTGAAATTGTTAAAATAATAGTATTGATTTAAATCGATAAAAGATTGCATCAATAGAAAGAAAGGAAATTGTGAATTGAGGGGGAGCGAATCCGCAATGTGGAAACCAGTCATTGCCCGACAGATGGAACGAAAGTGGATGTATTTGCAGGTATTGCAGCTGATTCAGCAATACGGAGCAATTTCTCGTGTGGAGATTGCCAACAAACTGCATATGACAAGAGCATCCGTGACGCTGCTGATTCATGAGATGATGGAAAAGGGCGTTTTAGAAGACATCGGAACCTGTCCAACCTCGGAGGGAAAAGGCAGAAGAAAATTATTGATGGATGTGCATCCTTCTCGCTGGCTGCTGATTGGTATTTCCATTCAGGGAAATCATTTGGTGGTTGGACTGACAACCTTGGGCATGAATACGCTAGAAAAGCAGTGCATTCCGTTTCCAGTGCTGCAGGCTTCATGGGCATCCATACAGGAACAAATGATTATAACCGTTTGCCAGATTTTGAAGAGCAACTATATTGAGGAATCGCAAATTTTGGGCTTGGGTGTTGGATGGATGCCCAGCGTCTTGCAGCATTTTTTTCCGGATGCAACTAGGCAGGAACAACAAATGACAGAATTGCAGCAGATATTGAGAGATGCCCTGCACGTTCCGGTCTTCTGGGGAAATGCATTGCCGTCCATGGCAGTATATTGCCTGTATCAGAAACCAAAGCAGGAAATTATTGCTTTGTTCTGTGCAGATGGGGCAGATTATTATGTTTCTATCGTCTGTCGCTCGCATGTCATGGAATGCCTGAATGATAAGCCGATTTCTATGCAGGGATTGCCGCTTTCTCCAAATCAAACTGTGGGCGACTTGCTGACGCCAGTTGCATTGCAGCAGCGAGTGAAGCCGTATTATAGTGCGGAGCAAACGCCAGTCTTGTATGACCTGACAGGTGGAAAGCTGGAAACGATGACGCTGCCGGATTTGTTTACTGCAGCCTGTGCAGAGGGTAAGGACTTTGACCCGATTCTGTCAGACTTGATGGAAGAGATGATGCAGCAGTTCTGCCAGTTCTGGAGCAGCATTCTGGTGATGTATCCGATTGAGCAGCTTTATTTGTATCGCCCTGATTTTACCTTGCCGCACTGGCAGGAAATTTATCGGTATGCGAAGCAATATATGAAGCCGGAATTGGCTGCAAAGTTATCCTGCGGGGATTTGACGGAAAAATGTCAGTATGCAGGCGGTGTGTTTTATGCATTGGACGGCGGTATTTTTAAGCTTTGTACCGCAGAAGAACAAAAAACATCGGAATAAAAATAAGATTTCATAGAGAAAACAGTCGATTTGCTGGAAAACAGACCTGCTGTTTTCTCTTTTTTTAAAATTTTTGTTTTTTCTACACGAACACTTGCAAGCGAGGGAAAGGTATGTTATAATAAGACCGTAGCAAATTTGCAGGGTTCGACAAAAACCGTGCACATGGAAGATTGCAGAAAGGAGTAGAATTTCCGGACGGGAATTCACACGCAAACAATGAGATTACAGGAAAAAAGTCGTGCAGAGTTGGAGGCATTTCAGGCAGAATGTCAGCAGGCATACAAGCAGTTTCAGGAAGAAAATCTGAAGCTGGATATGTCCAGAGGCAAGCCGGCACCGGCACAGTTGGAACTGAGCATGGATATGATGGATTGCCTGAAGAAGGGCGATTATCGGGCTGAAAATGGTCTGGACTGCCGGAACTACGGGGTTCTGGATGGACTGCCGGAAACAAAGGCATTCTTTGCACCGATGCTGGGCGTAAAGCCGGAAGAAATTATTGTATACGGAAACTCCAGCCTGAACATTATGTACTGGGTAATGTCTGTTGCAATGACCAACGGTGTTTTGGGTGGCACACCATGGGGCAAACTGGATCATGTGAAGTTCCTGTGTCCGGTTCCGGGATATGACCGCCATTTTGCAGTAACGCAGTTCTTTGGCATGGAACTGATCAATGTGCCGATGAACGAAGATGGCCCTGATATGGACATTGTAGAAAAGCTGGTTGCAGAAGATGACAGCATCAAGGGAATCTGGTGCGTGCCGATGTACTCCAATCCGGGCGGGGTCGTATATAGCGATGAAGTGGTAAAGCGGTTTGCAGCACTGAAGCCGAAGGCAGCAGATTTCCGGATTTTCTGGGATAATGCATATTGTGTACACCATCTGGTTGACAATCCGCCGGTACAGGCAAACCTGCTGGAAGAAGCAAAGAAGGTTGGCAACGAAGATATTTGCTATATGTTCGCATCCACTTCTAAAATTACGTTCCCGGGCAGCGGAATTGCAGTGATGGCAGCCAGCGAACGAAACTTGGCAAGCCTGAAGAAGTCCCTGGGCTTTGCAACGATTGGTTTTGATAAGATGAACCAGCTGCGGCATCTGCGGTTCTTTGGCGGCAAGTTTGAAAACCTGCTGGAACACATGAAGAAGCACAAGGCGTTGATCGCACCGAAGTTTGCAATTGTTGTGAATACGCTGGAAAAGGAACTGGGCGATTTGGGCATTGCAACTTGGTCGAATCCAAAGGGCGGCTACTTCATCTCCTTCAATCAGAAGGGTTGTGCAAAGCGGATTGTACAGCTTTGTAAGGATGCTGGTGTCGTTCTGACGGGTGCAGGGGCATCGTTCCCATATGGCGTAGACCCAGAAGATGAAAACATCCGGATTTCTCCGACATTCCCAACCGAAGAAGAACTGCAAAAGGCAATGGATGTCTTTGTATGCAGTGCAAAGCTGGCAGCAGCAGAACAGTTGCTGGCTGACTAATTAGAACAGAAAAACGATAAAAATAACACCGCTGCGGATGGCATTACAACCTCCGCAGCGGTGTTTTGTGTTTCAGAATGATGAAATGATTGATTTTACTGTTTGCATTCTGCCTGAACAGCTTCAAATTCTTCTACCAGTTCCTGTTCTGGTGCTTTTGTCAGCAGTGAAACAATAACAATGGCAGCCAGAGCCACGATAAAAGCTGGCAGCAGTTCATATAGATCCCATGCTCCGCCCAGCGGACGAACGAGGAACTTCCATACAAATACCATGATACCGCCGGCAACCAGCCCAGCCAAAGCTCCCCACTTGTTGGAACGCTTCCAGAACAGGGCACACAGCATAACAGGCCCAAAAGTTGCACCAAATCCAGCCCATGCAAAGGATACGATATGGAAAACAGAGCTGTCCGGATTCCATGCGATACCGATGGAAATCACAGCGATAATCAGCAGAACGGCACGGGCTGCCAGCATGGCAGTCTTTTCCGAAAGCTTGATGCCGAACACGCCTTGCAGCAGGTTTTCTGACATACTGGAGGATGCTGCCAGCAGCTGAGAGTCTGAAGTAGACATCGTGCAGGCAAGAATTCCGGCAAAAATCAGACCAGCAAACAACGCTGCCACAACGCCATGTTCACTAATCAGCGTTGCAATCTTCATGATAACGGTTTCCGACTCTGCACTGAAATTGTCCGGATTGTCGCCCAGTACGGAAATTGTACTGTTGGTCATCAGAGTTTTTCCGATGAAACCAATCAGAATGGCAATGCCCATAGAGATGACAACCCAGATAGAGGCAATTCTACGGGAGGTCTTGATTTTTCTGCTGTCCTCAATTGCCATGAATCGCAGCAGAATATGCGGCATTCCGAAATAGCCAAGTCCCCAAGCCAAGGTAGAACAGATGGTCAGAATGTTGTACGGTTTTGCAGAATTGGTTGTAATATCATAGGTGTGGTTGAAAGAAAGATAGCCCGGCAGAGCCTTTGCATTTTCCATGACAACGTCAATACCGCCAGCCTTGACAATTCCAAAGACAACTACCATGCCCAGTGCAACGGTCATAATAATGCTCTGGAGCAGGTCGGTTGTGCTGGCAGCCAAAAATCCGCCGATGCTGGTATAGGCAATGATGATTACAGCACTTAAAATCATCGCAGCGTGATAATTCATCCCGAACAGTGTCTGGAACAGCTTTCCGCAGGCGGAAAAACCAGATGCAGTATATGGCACAAAGAAAATCAAAATAATGATGGCAGAAATGCCCATCAGGAAATGTTTGTTATCGTGATAGCGGTTCGAGAAAAAGTCTGGAATTGTAATCGAGCCGTTGTGCTGAGAATAAATTCGCAGCCGTTTTGCAACGAATAGCCAGTTGAGATATGTGCCAATTGCCAGACCAATGACTGTCCATCCGACATCGGCGAACCCAGTCAGCAGTGCCAGACCTGGCAAGCCCATCAGCAAGTAGCTGCTCATGTCAGAGGCTTCCGCACTCATAGCAGTGACGATTGGCCCCAGCTTTCTGCCGCCTAAGTAGAAATCGCTGGTGTCTTTATTTTTTTTGGATGCGAGAATGCCGACTACGATCATTAAAATCAAGTATGCAATGATGGTAATCAACATACAAATGAGGTTGGATTTCATGAAATTGATACTCCTTTATTTTTCCGGTTGATGATGGGGTTGGCAGATTTATTTCTGGTTTTCCTTTTTCCAGTCCAGAAATTCTTCATAAGTGCCTTGTCTGTCCAGACAGCCGTCTGGTGTGATTTCAATGATGCGGTTTGCAACCGTCTGTAAAATTTCGTGGTCGTGTGAGGACAGAATGACAACGCCCTTGAATGCGGTCAAGCCATTGTTTACAGCAGTAATGCTTTCCAAATCCAGATGGTTGGTTGGGCGGTCTAACAGCAACACGTTAGAATGATACAGCATCATCCGAGAGAACATGCAGCGGACTTTTTCTCCACCAGACAAGACCTTGACCGGCTTATAAATATCATCGCCGGAGAACAGCATTCTACCGAGGAAGCCCCGAAGATACGTTTCGGTTTCATCTGTTTTGGAATACTGCCGAATCCAATCCAAAATGGAAAGGTCACAGTCGTTGAAATAAACAGAGTTATCCACAGGGAAGTAAGAAGTGGAAGTGGAAACGCCCCACTTGAATGTACCTTCGTCTGGCTGTTCTTCTTCCATCAGGATTTTGAACAGCATGGTAATTGCCTGTTCACTTTCGCCGATGAAGGCAACTTTGTCCGTACGGCTCAGGGTAAAGCTAACATTGTTCAGCAGCTTCACACCGTCTACCGTCTTGGAAATGCCGTTGACCTGTAACACTTCTTTTCCCAGTTCCCGATCCATGTCGAATCCGATAAACGGATAGCGGCGGCTGGAGGCTGGCAGCTGTTCCACAGTGAGGTTGTCCAGCAATTTTCGGCGGGAGGTTGCCTGACGGGATTTGGATTTGTTGGCAGAGAACCGCTCGATAAAGGTTTTGAGTTCCTTAATCTTTTCTTCGGTCTTTTTGTTTTGCTGGCGAATCATCCGCTGCATCATCTGGCTGGACTCATACCAGAATTCATAGTTGCCGACATACATTTTAATTTGCGTATAGTCGATGTCAACAATGTGGGTGCAGACGTTATTCAAAAAATGGCGGTCATGGGAAACCACAATGACCGTTCCGAAATATTCAGAAAGAAAGTCCTCCAGCCAGGTAATGGCATCAATGTCCAAATGGTTGGTCGGTTCGTCCATGAGAATGATGTCCGGATTGCCGAACAGTGCCTGTGCGAGCAGGATTTTCACCTTTTCGTTACCGGAGAGGTCGCCCATGGTCTGGTACAGCAAATCTTCGGAAAGTCCCAGTCCTTGCAGGAGCTTGGAAACATCCGATTCCGCTTCCCAGCCGTTCAGTTCTGCAAATTCGGCTTCGAGTTCCGCCGCATGGTTGCCGTCCTCTTCCGAGAAGTCCGGCTTTGCATACAGGGCATCTTTTTCCTGCATGATGGCATAGAGCCGTTCATTGCCCATAATCACCGTGTCGAGAACGGTGTAGGCATCATAGGCGAAGTGGTCTTGCTTCAAAACGCTCATCCGGAGTTCTTTCGGGATGGTAACTTCTCCGGTTGTGGGTGGCAAGACACCGCATAGAATTTTCAGGAACGTGGATTTTCCAGCACCATTTGCACCGATGACCCCGTAGCAGTTTCCGGCGTTGAATTGCAGGTTGACGTTCTTAAAGAGGGTGTCGCCGCCGAATTGGAGGCTGACGTTGGATACAGTAATCATGAATACTCCTTTCAAAATACGAAATCAATATGATTAGTATAGCATATCTGCGGGGGAAATGCAAGCAAAGCGGCGATTTTTTCGACAAATGCCGCCTGCTTGACAGATTTTTTAGATTGTGCTATGCTAACAGAAAAAGGGAGATGATTTTGTGATACGTCCCAATACACCGGAACAAAAACGAATTTGGATTCTTTTGAGCATTGTCATTGGACTGTTGCTGATTGGAATTGGATGCTTTGGGGTTCTGCTGCATCAGAAATCTGCACAAGAACCGCAGCATTCCACAACGGTTTCCATCGAGTCAACAGATTCCACTACAACGGAATTGGAGATGAAAACGCAAACGACCACTGTTTCAACAAGTATGACAAGCACAACCACTGCAACGACTATTTCAACCGCTATGGAAACAACAACCATCACAGTTTGTGCAGAGTTGGCAACCATTTTGGAAAACAATGGCTATCTAATTTCTGATTTGGGGGACAGCAAACAGCTGATTGCTGTGGTTTCAAGCGGCTGCTCTGCGGTTGTCTATGGATTTTCAGCAGGAGAACAGGGCTGGCAGATGGATTTTGTATCCAATGGTTGCGTGGGAACAAATGGCGTTTCTGAAAACAGTCGAGAGGGAATCTCTTGCACGCCAAAAGGGCTGTTTTCGTTGGGGTTTGCCTTTGGAACAGACCCACTTACAGATTTATCCATTCCATATCGGCAGTTGAACGAGAATTGTTACTGGGTGGATGACCCTGCTTCTCCGGTCTATAATCAGTGGCAGGAAACAACGGAAATCAATTGGAACAGTGCCGAACATCTGATCGATTATGCAAGTAGCTATCATTATGCCGTGGTGGTGAATTATAACTGTGACCCAGTTGTTCCCGGAGCAGGTTCAGCCATTTTCCTGCACTGCACCGCAGGGGCATCCAGTACCGCCGGATGCATTGCCGTTCCAGATTCGCAGATGTGGGACATTCTGCATTGGTTACGGGAAGAAGATTTGCCGTTGATTTTGACATCCTGATACATCATCATACACATAACAAAAAAACCCCGTATCCGTTGGGAAATATCCGCAGGATACGGGGATTTTTCTGTACAAAATTTTGTTAGGTACTTAGTCTACGGTTACGATTTCACCGTACAGTTCTCTCGGAGCAGATACTGCATTGGATTCATCAGTATCAATGTGCATTGCCAGTGCATAAGAATCAGAAACACGGCAAACAACATCGCCCAGGATTGCCTTTCTGCCGTCTGTATCCAGACGAACCCATACAACGTCCTTATCCTTTACGCCCATTTCTTCAGCGTCTGCCGGAGTCAGATGAATGTGACGCTTTGCAACGATAACACCTTCAGAAATTTCGATTTCGCCTTCTGGACCAACGATCTTACATGCACCAGAACCAGCAACATCGCCAGATTCCCGAATCGGAGCAACAATGCCGATGGAACGAGCATCAGTTGCAGAGAGTTCTACCTGATTTGCCTTCCGGAACGGGCCGAGGATGGAAACATTCGGCAGGGACTTCTTCGGGCCTACGATGGTAACCCGTTCTTCACTTGCGAACTGTCCCGGCTGAGAGAGCATTTTCTTAACGGTCAGTTCCTTGCCTTCGCCGAACAGGGTTGCAAATGCTTCTGCGGTCAGATGAACGTGTCTTGCAGATGTTTCTACAATAAATTTCTTTGCCATGGGAAAAACCTCCAATGATTTGATTGTTCCCTATCATTGTACTACTTTTTTGTAGTTTCGTCAATAGAATTTTGGAAATTTCGAGAAAAAGCAAGGTTTCCTTTTTGTAAAAAAATTCGCCGCTGGAAGATTCCGGAGAACTTCCAGCAGCGGATTTTCAAAAAGAAAATGTTTGATTATTCTGGAATATACGGGAGGTCATCAATTAAACGAACAACGAACCGCATGAGGTATGTGGTATCATCTTCATTCAGGTTGCTGTCTTTATCCAAGTAGCAGTTTGCATTTGCCCGTGCGGTATCCGACAATACAACCATTCCAGCCAGATACTTGTTTAATAGAATTGCATCGGTCAAAGATACAGCACCATCCAAATCAACATCCCCATAGAAGATGTCAGGGTCAATGATTGTGGAGGTTTCTGTTGTGACTGCGGTTGTAATTTCTGTTGCTGGTGTAGTGGAGCTTGCTGTAGTCGTTGCCGGAGCAGTGGTTTCTGCGGTTGTTTCTTCTGTGGTTTCAGCAGTGGTGGTAACTGTCGTTGTAGTGGTAGTTGTGGTAGCTGTTGTGGTGGTAGTTGTAACCGGGTTGTCATCCGGGGTTGTGCCGTCTGGTTCTGTACCCCAAATCAGGGTGTCCCCATCATACATTGTGATATATGGGGTATCTACCATCGCATCTTCGCCGCCCTGTGTCAGACCCTGGAACGAATAGTCGTTGGAAGCATCCCAAACGCCTTGAATGTTGTCCGGAATGGAGATACGGAACTGGCATTCGGAGCGGTGTTCAGATTGTCCGGTCGGCATGACAACGCTGCCATCTGCGAACGAAAGCTTGACATAATAGATGTTATCCTTGTAGTGAATCGGGTCGGAAATGGTCATCTTGCCCTCATCAGAAGCGTGCTGGTCATAGCCGATTCTTACAGAAACGTCGTCAATGGAATAACCAGCGTCAACCAGTTCGGAGATGTCGAAATAGTAGTTGTAGGAGAGGTTTTGAATGACTCTTGCCGGCCATGCGGAATGGTTCATGGCAAATGCCTTGATTTCGGTATAGCTGCCAGCAGCCTGGTTGATGGATGCCCGCATAAAGAATTCTGTCCACTTCGGTGTTTCAGTCGGTGGGAAATCTGGGTCACTGCTGCCACCGTATTTCTGTACCATTGCACAGAGTGCAGCGGTATAGCCAGCGTTGTAGTCAATGGCAACTTCGGTATACTGATAATCGCCGATTTTATCGGAGTATTTACCAGTCTGGTCTGGGCCACCCACCAATGCACCGTACAGGGTGTGTGCATGCGGCTTTGCATCTTCGCCCTCCGTCTGTCCGATGTTGCTCCACTTGTCGTTCCATGCACCGGAAGATGTTCTGTGGTGCCATGCCTGCGGATACTTGTCGCCCATGCCAATAACATAGCTCATATCAAGGTCATTGTCGCCGAATGCATAGTTCATGGTAGAATCTGCAAAATCGGTGTACTTCTTTGCAGCAGTTGCATCGTCTGCAAACAGTTCATCTGCTGCAACATATGCCAGGAATGCAGTAGTGGTTGCATGACGCAGCGGACCCCACGGGAACAGCCATGCCAGACCATCCGGTGTGTGTGCGATTTGCTTGCCGCCGTAACCCGTTGTCCAGTATTCCAGATGTTTCCGGAACTGTTCTTTCCACTGGCTGTCGCCAGTATTCATTGCATACAGCAACATACCGCCCTGCATGGTGTCATCCCAGCAATGACCCCAAGTATATTTCATTTCAGAGGACTGTTCTTCCTTGCCCAGATTCGGGATGTAATCGGTCTTGCACAAATCCAGATAGGATTGTTCACCGGTTGCCCGATAGAGCCAGTTTGCAGCAAAGAACAAGTCGTCATAGAATGAGCTTGGCTTATAATAATTATGTTCTTCAGTATCATCGCCGATGGAGCGATTTTTGTCAGCCCGTTCAAAGCAAGCCTTTGCGTGTGCCAGATAATTGTCTGCACGGTCTGGGTCAGAATCCTTGAAACAGAGATAACCAACGGCAAGAGCCGCTGCCATCTGTCCTTCAATACAGCTGTCATTGCAGGTGTAATACGGCCGTGCATCTTCGCCCTTCATCAGCTTGAACTTCCGCATGTAAACTTCCGCAGAACCCCACCATACATGGTCGAATGCACCATCGCCAATCATGTAAACGATTTCATCGCCCAAATCACAGCTTGCAACGTAATCCAATGCCCAGGCAAGGTTGTTCTTGTATTCGGTCAGTTCGCCGATTTCCTTGACACCGTCCTGATATTCCAGCAAGCCCCAGCCCAGCATGGTTGCAGCATAGGCGTTGGTCAGTGTGAATTTCAGGTGGTCGCCGGCATCGAACCAGCCGCCTGGAATATAGTCGTTGACCATGCAGTCATCTCGCCAGCTGACTTCGTTCCAGTCTGGCAGTTCGCCGCACTGCTGTACCTCATAGAAAAACATCGACTTCTGTAAGGCTTCGCCGTAGTTGTAAGTGGAGTTTGTGGTGTCCGCAGCTTCCGCAGTTCCGAACAAGCCGGAGGAGGCAGAAGCTGCACTGGTGATGGCAAGAACCGCTGCACTGAGCAGGGCAATTCCTGTTTTTTTCATCAAAAATCCCATTCCTTTCCTTGTGATAAAATTCATTTGATTTTTTGTGGCAGGCAGCCGACAAAAAAGCGATTACTTTTAGTTTACCACGAGGATGTCAAAAAGTCAAGGATTTTTGTGGAAACTTTTGTAGTTGCAAACTGGATTTTGTGAAACAAAAACAGACCCTTGGTTGCCCAAGCGGTCTGTTCTTGCATGTATATGAAAGGTTTGGAAAAAGATTAAGAAGAAAGCAATGTTAAGCAGTCGTGTTTTCGGACGACTGGCTGCCTTGCAGCGGTGCTGGTGCACCATTTTCACCGTTTTGTTGTCCTTTGCCAAATTCACCTTGCGGTGGTTTTGGCTGTTCGCCGTCTGCAAAGGTTGGCATTTCACCGTTGTTCGGTGGTGTACCGCCTTTTCCGCCAAAGTTGCCCGGAGCGGAGCTTTGTTCGCTGCCGTCTGTCAACTGGAACGAATCTGCAACTGTTCCGCCGGAAACCGTGCCATCAGTAGCAGTTCCGTCATCGGAGAGTGTGCCGGAATATGTTCCGTCTACAATCAGCTGGCAGTTGTCCATCTGGTCGCCGTAATAAACAACATCGGAAACCGCTTTTTGTGTCTGCATGCCCATCAGGACGTTGCCGTCTGCATCACAGACAGCGATGAAGTCGCCGGCATTGGCTGAAATGCTGGTTGTATAATAATGCTGTGTGCTGGGATATTCCATCATGCCACGGCTGGACAGTGCCAAGATAGAACCGCCTGTCATGGTCATATCGGTTTCAAAGTCAATCGCACCATCGCCGCCGCTGACTGGACCGGAAACAAAGACTGTTCCGCCCGTCATGGTAATACTGCCGTTGGAGTCGATGCCGTCCCCGTCTGCACAGATGTAAATTGTACCGCCACTAATGGTCAGTTCGTGGCTTTCCTCTGCGGCATCTGTGGCAGTGTCGGTATTGGAAAGCGTTGTGGTTGCGGTTATGGTTTCTGTTGTGGTAGTTTCATCGGCAGCAGTGGTTGCAGATGGATCGTCCGGCTGGTTTCCGTCAGGCTGTCCCATCGGGAAGCCCATGCCCATACCAGTGCCGCCGCCCGTGTTCAGACCGTCATTGGTTGCCTGTAAAATGCGAATCGTGCCGCCTGCTAAGTTCATATCTGCCTTGGATTCAATGCCTTCGGTTGCTTGATCAATCGTAATCGAACCGTCTGTGATTGCGAAATCACCGTGGCTGCTGATGCCCTTTGCCATGGAAGAACTCAACTCCAGCATACCGCCGGAGCAGGTAAACGCTCCATCGCTGTGCATACAGTGGTCAGTGGTGTTTGCCTGAATCGTTCCGCTTGTAATGGTCAGCGTGTTTCCGGCTTTGATACCTTTGCTGCTGGTATCTTCCGCAGCAGTTGTGTTTGTGTCGGTGTCTGTGGTTGCTTCTGTATTCGTTGTGGTTGTGGTGGTTGTAACAGCCGAAGCGGTTTCTGCTGGCTGAGAACCCGTTGCATCATCCGGCTTTTCCATGGGTGCAGCCCCATCCGGACGATTACCGCCCTGCGGTGGTGTTTGTCCGTCAAATGGCGATTGTCCGTTATCGAATCTGCCGCCGAATCCACCGCCGCCAAACGGCTGGTCGTCCGAGGTGCTGACTGCAATTTCACCCGTTGTTGTGACATTCAGCGTACCGCCGTCAATGTAGCAGTCTGTTTCTGCCTGAATGCCGTCTCCTTTGGCGGTAATGTTGAGTGTACCGCCGCTGATGGCAATCCAACCCTGTTCTGGGTCATCTGCTTTTGTTGTCTTTAAGCCATCATTTTGTGCATCTATAGTAATCGTGCCGCCGCAAATACCAATGCTGTCTTTGCCTTTCATGCCGTTATTGGCAGCGGTCACGGAGATGGTTCCATCTGTAATTTTTAAATCATCCCGGCAGACAATGCCATTTGCTGCATTGCCGGTTACGGTCAAAGCACCGCTGCCGTTGATGGTCAATTTATCTTCTGTAAAGAGGGCAGCAGTTTCTCCATCTGTGGTGGCATTTGAATTTGCACCATCGGAGAGGAAATTTTCTGTGTTGGCTGCCAAGGAAAGAATGGTGCGTTTTTCGTTTTCACAGGATAATGCTGCACCATTGGAATTGGTAATGGAAACGCCATCGAAATACAGCTTTACTTTTTCGCTGCCAGTGACTCGCAGCTGACCGTCTTTCCATGTTCCGGTGATTCGGTATGTACCGCCGTTCTGAATGGTAACGGTGCGGTCGGAAACAGAAACGGCATTGGTGTTGCCGGTTACGTCTGCGGTCGTTCCGCTCAGCGTGATTTCTGCATCAAATGTATCATAAGTACTGGTTTTGTCGTCATCATCATAGTCCACACGCTGTTCTGAATCGGAAAGCGGTGTTGCAACGGTACTTTCTGAATGTTCAGAATCGGTTGTCGTGGATTCTGATTCCAGTTCAGAAGTAGCAGCAGTGGTTTGTGTCGATTCGGCGGTACTGGAACGATTATTATCCGTACAGCCGGTGGTACAGGCGAGAACGGCAGCAACTGCCATGGTCATCGCCCAGGCTCGGTTTTGTTCTCTGCTAATCATATGAAATCTTCCTTTCTTTTGAGAAGAGGCTGTCTTTGTTTCTATGCTCCTATTTTCGCATAACTTTATGGAAATTACGTGAAAGGTGTTCGTAAAGTGCCTGAAAGTCGGGTGGCAGATTTTCCATAAATCGTTGGATGCTTTCCCTATATTTTGGATGAAGAAATCCAGCGGTTTTCGTCATTTTCTTTAAGAATTTCACAGAACCTTGACGTTCTGGAAAAGAACGTGGTATAATAACGAGGAAGCAATGAGAGAATGCAATCGCAGAACAGGAGGTGTGAAAATGGATGCAGATTATTTCAAGAAGTTGCAGGCAGTTCCGCCGTTTGCAGCGGCAGCAACGGCATTGCAGACAGGAGATTTATTTTCAGACTTGACCGGAGCTGTAACCGCTCCGGTTTTATATAGTTATGTCTGGTGGTGCTTGCAGCAGGCAATCCACGACCAAGTGGACACGCTGTATTTTCTGGCACGAGATGGACACATTCTCTATGAAATCGCAAAGCGGTTCTGTGAACAGTATGCGTTGCCGATTCACTGTCAATACCTTTATGTTTCTCGAATGGCACTGCGAATGCCAGCCTATCACCGCATGGGAGAAGCTGCGTATGATTTGCTGTTGGTACGGGGGGCAAATTTAACGCCTCGTCATGTGTTGGAACGGCTGGCACTTTCTGCGGAAGAACAGCAACAGGTTTATGCAGATTGTGCCATTCCGGCAGAAGATTGTGACAAGTCACTTTCTGTGCAGGCGTTTACTGCGTTGGCAGAACAGCTGCGGAAAAGCAGCGTTTACCGGAATTTTGTACAGGAAAAATCACAGGCAGCCGAAACCGCTGCTATGGCTTATCTGGAACAGGCAGGCTTGCTGCGAGATGTCCGGATAGGCATTGTAGACAGCGGCTGGAATGGCTCGATGCAGAATTGCCTGATGACGTTGTTGGAGAAGGGAGCAGGAAAACCATTGCCCAACCTGAAAGGCTATTATTTCGGGTTGTATACTGAGCCGAAACAGGGAACGTGGGAGACATGGTATTTTGACCCGCTGACTCCTTTAAAAAAAGTCATTTGCTTTAATAATAATGTCTATGAGTGTATGTGTGCTGCACCGCATGGGACAACGATGGGCTATACAATCCAAGAAGATGGCAAGGCAGTTCCTATTTGTAAGCCGATGGGAGCAGTTGACCAGGCAAATGCAGCCCTCGCAGAACAGCAGGAGCGAATTTGTCTGGCATTTACAGAACGGGTTTTGCCGCAGGTTTCGTTTTCCGATTTTGCAGCGTTGCCACTCGCAGATGTAACAGAATCGCTGTTGCAGCGGCTCTTGTTCCGCCCAACAGCAGAAGAAGCACAGGCATTCGGGCAGTTTCAGTTTTGCGATGATATGGGTGAAATGTATGCGTTTCCGCTGGCATCTGCCGGACAGGAAGCAGCATTGAAGCAGGGGCTGTTGTCGCAGCATGTGTTACAGCATTTTCACCATGTGGAATCGGTACAAGCAGAACCGTTTTGGGTGTATGGTTCATTGGCGTGCAGTCAAATCCGCAGAAAACGGTGGTATCACTGGAATTTTGCCTGCTGGGATTGGATTCGGCACGCAGTCAACAGGAGGAGAGGACATTGACAGAAGAAAAAAAGCCGCTCATTTCCGTATTGATGGGCGTTTATAATTGTAAGGAACGCTCAATGTTGGAGCGTTCTGTGCGTTCGATTGTAGAACAGACTTATCCCAATTGGGAATTGATTTTGTGTGATGATGGCTCGACCAATGCAGCTTTGCTCTGGATGCAGAACCTTGCTGCTCGGGACAGTCGGATTCGATTGCTGCAAAATGACCGCAATTTGGGTTTGGCTCGGACGTTGAACCGCTGTTTATCCGTGGCGAATGGGGCATATCTTGCACGGCAGGATGATGATGATATTTCAAAACCCGACCGTTTTGAAAAACAAATTGCCTATCTGGAATCACATGCGGATGTGGATTTCGTTGGCTCTAATTGTGATTTGTATACGCCGGATGGCGGTGTTTCCGGCTGCTGGAAACGACCGGAACGCCCTCGAAAGCAGGATTTTTTGTTTAATTCGCCGTTTATACATGGTTCGATTCTATTTCGGCGACGGTGTTTTGAAAAAGTCAGCGGTTATCCGGTAATGGAGAAAATCGCTCGCTATGAGGACTATATGTTATTTATGCAGCTCTATGCAGCCGGCTTGCAGGGGGCAAATTTACAGGAATGTTTATACCAATATTATTTCGATAGTAAAACTCGCCGGATTCCGGTGCGGGAACGTTGGGATGAGGCAATTGTTCGCTGGAGAGGGTTTCATATGTTGAACCTGATGCCGAAAGGGTTGCCGTATATCGGAAAGCCGTTGATGCTGGCAATGCTTCCGCCGAAGCTGATTCATCATATGCATTCATAATTTTTTCATATCCTAGGCTGATTTGTGGCGAAACGAAAAAATTCTTTTCAGGTGCTTTTCAGCTTCATTTCACAGGATGTACACAATCTTCCTCTATACTATAACCATGCTCTGAAAGAGAGCATGTAACATCCTCTAAAGTGCTTTTGCATTTACCCCGGTGCAAAAGTATCATCCCCAATAATCCCTATATCATAGCAGTGAACGCCTCCACCCCGGGGCGTTTGCTGTTTATGAAACAATATCTGAGGATACAAAGTACTGACATTTTACTACTCCTTTCAAATAAAATCTGCGTGAAAAAGAGCGTACCGATTGCTTTCGATACGCTCTTTTTCCATGTCTGCTTTCTGTTTGTATGCAGGCTGGAGAATATTTTTCAGAGAGAAAAATTATAACTTGCTTTTTTGAATGGTTTGTGTTATACTAAAGCTACTACAAATTTTACGGAAATTGTGAAAATTGTAAGAATATGGAATATCAAATACAGTAAGAAAGGATTATACGATGATGCAATATCAAGAGGCTTACAATCGACTGGAACAATATGGACAGACCCATCTGCTTCGTTACTATGACACACTTTCAGCAGCAGAACAGGAAGCATTGCTGCAACAGATTTCAGAGATGGATTTTTCCGTTCTGGAACGGGCTGCACACGAAGAAGCACCAAAAGGTAAGATTGAACCGTTGGGAGCTTGTACGATTTCGGAGATTGCGGAAAAGCAGGATACCTATCGGAAAATTGGTCTGGAAGCCATCCGCAAGGGCAGTGTTGGGGCTGTTTTGCTGGCAGGCGGTCAGGGCAGCCGACTGGGATGTAATGGTCCAAAAGGCGTATTCCGGATTGGTATCAACAACGACTTGACAATTTTTGAATGTCTGTTCCGGAATCTGATGGACGTGACCGAACAGGCAGGTGTTCCTGTCCCGCTGTTTATCATGACCAGCGAAACCAATGATGCAGAAACCAGAGCATTTTTAGCAGAAAAGCAGTATTTCGGCTATCCGGAATCTTCTGTGCATTTCTTCGTGCAGGAAATGGCTCCGGTTGTGGACAAGGATGGAAAAATTCTGCTGGAAACAAAGAGCAGAATTGCAGTTTCCCCGAATGGGAACGGCGGCTGGTTCTCATCCATGCAGCATGCTGGCTTGCTGAATGTGCTGAAAGAACAGAACATTGAATGGCTGAACGTGTTCGCTGTGGACAATGTTTTGCAGAGAATGGCAGACCCTTGCTTTATCGGGGCAACGATTGCAGCAAACTGCACATCTGGCAGCAAAGTTGTTGCAAAGGCAAGCCCAGATGAAAAAGTTGGTGTGCTGTGTCTGGAAGATGGAAAGCCGTCAATCGTAGAATATTTTGAAATGACCGATGATATGCGGAACTTGCGGGAGGCAGACGGCACATTGACTTATCGGTATGGTGTTATCCTGAATTATCTGTTCCGAGTGGATCAGCTCTGTAAGACGTTGGATTGCAGCTTGCCGCTGCATCGGGCATTCAAGAAGGTTGCTTGCCTGACAGCGGACGGCACAGCAACCGTCAAGCCAGAACAGCCGAACGGCTATAAGCTGGAAACTTTGGTGCTGGATATGGTACATATGCAGGAAAATTGTCTGCTGTATGAAGTAGAACGGGAAAAGGAATTTGCACCGGTGAAAAATGCAACGGGTGTGGATTCTGTGGATACCGCACGGGCACTGTTAAAACAAAATGGCGTTGCACTGTAAGCAAATATTGTTAAAATAAGAGAAAAAAGACGGCATACAGGGAAGAGGCTCTCTGTATGCTGTCTTTTTGTGTTTTATTCCCGTGGCAGGGTGTCCCAGTCAATTTTCCGGTTCTTGAAATCATAAATGCAGTCGTGTTCGCCGATTTCTCGAATTACTCGGCAGGGATTGCCAACAGCTAACACATTGGACGGTTATAGATAAATTTGCACCGGTGAAAAATGCAACGGGTGTGGAAACTGCATGGGTACCGTTGAAACAAGAGAAAAGACGGCATACAGGGAAAAGGCTCTCTGTAT
>ERZ840517.1365-NODE-1365-length-26340-cov-4.214419_pt1 | contig 26340 bp, 27 predicted proteins | sample MGYA00519876_ERZ840517 | MGnify/ENA primary metagenome ERZ840517 (study PRJEB31850, sample SAMEA3708882) | human gut metagenome | biome: human gut; feature: human-associated habitat; material: faeces | place: China | collected 2014 ... | reverse complement strand
TCGTCAGAAATGATTTTTAATGAGGTTGCACCTCAAACTCCCAAAAATAAAGTAGACAAAACCATTATGGTTTTGTCTAAAGTCCGAGGCTGTCGACAAATTGTCGGCAGTCTTTTTTGTTTACTCACAAACTATCGTCGATTGAATATTATATAGTAAGGAGGCAAGAATTTCTCGCTTGCCTTTTTAAAATATTTGAGGGGAGTGAAATTTATGTATATATTGATTGGATCGGTCACTACTGCGACAAGACTTAAAAAAGCTGCAGAAAAAATTATCGGTTTTCCGGCATATGTTGTGCATACGCCGTCCGCTTTAAATCAAGGTGGCTGTTCCTATTCCGTGCGTGTTGATGACCGTGCACTTAATGAAATCAGAAAGATAGCCGGCGATAATGAAATTCCGATTAGACGGATTTATATAGAAAGAACAGTAAACGGGGAGCGTGTTTATGATGTTGTATCTTGATAACGCGGCAACGACTTTGAAAAAGCCTTTGTCGGTGTATGCGACGCTTTTTAAGAGTACCTTGTTTTCGGGCGGAAACGCAGGACGGGGAGGACATAAGATGAGTATGGACGCAGTGCGTGCTATTGTGGATACACAAGATTTGATTGCACAGCTTTTTAATATAAAAAAAGCCGAAAATATTGTTTTTACGCAAAATGCGACGTATGCTCTGAACACTGCCATTCTCGGCACAATGTCAAACGGAGGACATATTGTCGTAACGGAGATGGATCATAACAGCGTTTTAAGACCTGCTTGTTTGCCCGGTAATTACACCGTTGTAAAAGCGGATAAGAGCGGATATGTACACGCGGAAGATGTTGAAAAGGCTGTGAGGAAAGATACAAAACTGATTGTCTGTACCCACGCGTCAAACGTGTGCGGAACAATTCAGCCGGTGTATGCGATAGGAAGAATAGCGAAAAAGCATAAAATACTGTTTTTGCTGGACATTGCACAAACGGCAGGGAGTATAAATATTGATGCGGAAAAAATGAATGCGGATATGATAGCTTTTCCGGGACATAAAGGTCTTATGGGACCGCTTGGAACAGGCGGATTGTATGTGAAAAGTCCGGAAGAACTTGCACCGCTTGTGACGGGCGGAACGGGAAGTAATTCGGAGAGCGTTTCCCAGCCGGAATTTATGCCCGATAAGTTCCATAGCGGTACGATGAATACACCTGCAATTAAGGCTTTGGGGGCAGGGGTTAAGTATGTTATGAAATACGGCGTTGATGTAATAGGTAAGTATGAAAAAATGCTTTCCGAAAAATTTAAAGAAAATTTGATGAATATGGATAATGTTACGGTATACGGGAATGATAACAGTGTTGCGACTGTCGCGTTTAACGTGGCAAAGCTCGGCAGTGAAGAAGTTTTTGAAATGCTTAAGGGCAAAGCGGCGGTAAGAGCGGGTTATCATTGTGCACCGCTCGCACACAGAGCGATAGGTACATCGGATAGGGGAGCGGTCAGAGCGTCGTTCGGAGTTTTTAATTCAAAAAATGATGTGGCGAAAATGACTGATTATGTGTATAAAATCAGTAAAAATGTGTCGGGATAGAGAAATCTGTCCCGGTACATAAAAATGACAAATTTTTTTGAAAAAAGTATTGACAAATGCTTTTTGGTCTGTTATAATTAATCAAGTCAGTTGGTGAGTAGAGAACTCACTGAAAGACAGATTGAATTATGCGGGTGTAGTTCAATGGTAGAATTCCAGCCTTCCAAGCTGGTCGCGTGGGTTCGATTCCCATCACCCGCTCCAATATATGTGTCTGTAGCTCAGTTGGATAGAGCAATTGCCTTCTAAGCAATGGGCCGGGGGTTCGAATCCCTCCAGACACGCCAATTTCTTTTTGGAATTCAAAAAGAGTTTAGTGTGCGTAGATAACTACCGCCATCATATGGTGGGTATAGTTCAGCTGGTTAGAGCGTCAGTTTGTGGCACTGAATGTCGTGGGTTCGAATCCCACTACCCACCCCATTTTAATTTTAATATACAGGGATATAGCCAAGTCGGTAAGGCACCAGATTTTGATTCTGGCATGCGTAGGTTCGAGTCCTGCTATCCCTGCCAGGGCCATTAGCTCAGTCGGCAGAGCACTTGACTTTTAATCAAGTTGTCCGGGGTTCGAATCTCCGATGGCTCACCAAGTGAAACCGCTTAAACGTATGTTTAAGCGGTTTTTTACTGCTTATTATATTTTGAGGCTGTATATTACATGTATATTACCGCTATATTTTGTTTATGGCTCGAATGGATTCGCTTGTGAAAATGTTGTAATTTGTGTTGGAGTGATGATGTTGATGCGATATGATTGAAATAGTTTGTGTAACAGTGAATCACTCTTATCAAACCTTGAATGTTTTTCGGAAAAAGTGTTGGAAAACAAAAAATATAAATAAAAAAGTGTAGAAAACCTTAGGTTTTCAACACTTTTTTATTTGGCAGGGGTACAAGGACTCGAACCTTGGGCACGCGGTTTTGGAGACCGCTGCTCTACCAACTGAGCTACACCCCTATCAGTAAACTGCCTTATTATTCTACTACACAATCGACTATATGTCAATAGTTTTTTATGAATTTACTTTAAATATTTCAAAAATAATCACATTATGTCGATTTGCAATTCTGAAATTATATCAAAACACCGTTACAGTGGTCGATTTCGTGTTGGACGATTTGAGCTGTCCAGCATTCAAAAGTTTTTGTTCTTATTTTAAAATCAAGTGTCTGATACTGCACGCGTATTTTCTTATACCTTTTTATTTTACGAGGGCCGCCGAGCAGGGAAAGACAACTTTCTTCCGTTTCGTATGGGTCAGACCTTTTAATTATTTCGGGATTTAGCATTATCATATATTTTCCGTCATTATCAAAGCATATAATACTTTTATTTACGCCTATCATATTTGCCGCCATACCTACGCATACTTCTTTATGTGCGGTTAAGGTTTCAAGCAAGTCTTGGGCGGTTTGTAAATCGGCGGCTGTTGCCGGTTCTGATTTTAATGCCAAAAATATTGGGTCATGTACAAGTTCTTTAATCATTTTAAAACCTCACAATAATATTGATTACATTTGAATTATAACACAATAGTAACATAAGTCAAGTGTAGGGTAATTTTATTTTTACAGTGAAATATATTGACAAAATAATACAATATAGGATAAAATATTTATGAAATAAATAAAATTGGTGATGAAGAAAATGATGAAATTAAATATAGCGATTTGTGATGACAATAAATTAGTATTGGACAATGAGAAAACACTGATTGAAGAAACGTTGAAAGAGATGAGAATACCATACAAAATGGACAAATACCAAAATCCCGAAAATCTTATTAAAAATGCTTGGCAATACGATTTAGTATTTTTAGATGTGGAAATGGATGAAGTCAACGGAATTGTGGCGGCGGAAAGCATTCACAATGTCAACAAAGAATGTCTGTTATTTTTCGTAACCAATCACGAGGTTTATATGGACTATGCTATGAACGAGTATGCGTTCAGATTTTGGGTAAAGCATATGTCGAAAGAAAAACTGAAATTTGGGTTAGAATCGGCATTGAAACGGTTGGAGAGCAATAACAAATGTATAGAATTCAACACCGACAGAAATGTTGTGAATATACCGATAAATAAAATTATTTTTATATGTGCCGAGAACAAAAAGACTACTATTGTTACGGTAGACGAAGAATTTGTAATAGACCGACCGTATAAAGCGGTCAAAGATATGATAAATTCATATTTCTTCTACGAGTCGCACGCAAGTTACTATGTGAACTTAAATTATGTGAAAGCATATTCGCCGTCGCACGTAAAATGCGGAATAGGAAATCATGAATATGAAATTCATATGTCGCGAAGAAAATATACGGAATTTAATAAATATTTTATAGATTGGATGGGTGAACAAAAATGAGAATAGATGCAGGATTGATAATTGGAATAGCACTTGAATTTGTAATAATGTTATATTTTGCAAATTCGACGTTACAACCGAAAAAGAATTATTATATAAGCTCTGCGATGTGCTTTGTGGGGTATTTAATTATATTTGCTTTTTCACTGCTTAATCGATTATTTGTTAATGTGGGCGTTTTTATAGTAATCAATTTTTTGATTTTTAATTTGGGTTATAGAATAAATTTTAAAACCTCGATATTTCAAACGATGATGTTGTTGGTGTTTATGTTTTTGGGCGAAATTATAGTAACGTTTACTATGAAAATGGGATTAGACAAGAAAAGCTTTTTAGAAGTCACGCCTCAACAGTCAATGATTATAACGGTGGCGGGAAAATTGATATACTTTTTATTGGTATTTTTTATGAAAATAGTAGACAGGAAAAAGGTAATTTCATCAGAAAAATCTTCTCTGTTGTTAGCTGCAGTTCCTATAATGACTTTTGTGTGTTTAATTATGGTTTATCCGCTGAATATTGACAAGCGTATATTTACTTCGGTTTGTATTATCGCAATAACCTTAAATGTTGTTACTTTTTCGGTAAACGAATTTATGCTTGCGAAAAACAGAAGAATAAGAATACTTGAAGATGAAAATTATAAAAACTGTATTGAATTAGAAGAATACAAGACATTAAACGAAAAATATGAACACAGCAGAATAATGAATCATGATTTCAGAGAACATCTAAATGTTTTGAAAACTTTAATTTCGGAAGATATCCAAAAAGCACAAGAATATGTAGGGAAGATTGAAAAAGAGTGTGAGGATTCAAAAATAGAAAAATACAGTGACAATAATATTCTTAATATATTACTTATTCGCAAGAAAAAAGAATGTGAAGAAAACGGGATTAAGCTAAACATAACTTCAACCAATCCGAAACTTGATTTTATCGACGGAATGGACACTGTTGCTATATTTTCTAATTTGATTAACAATGCAATAGAGGCTTGCTCAAGCTCGGCAAGAAAAGATATATTTATTGATTTATACACAGTTAATAACGCATTTAGTGTTATTAAAGTTGAAAATTATGCCGATAAAGAGCCGATAGTTGTAGAAGGTATGCTTAGAAGCGGAAAAGATGACGGTAATTCTCACGGAATCGGTATTAAGAGTATAAATAATTCATTAAGCAAATATGATGGGAAAATGAGTTGGTCGTATGACAAAGCTAAAGGGATGTTTAGAACCGTTATTTCTATAAATAATTCACAAATTAACATTTGAAAATTATATTGACATTGTTGACATTTAATGTTATAATGTGATTGTAGGAATATAGGTAAACGTAAAGATAAGAAAGGATGTTTTATTATGAAAAAGTTCCTAAACAAAGTAGTTCCAACATTAATCAAGTTTGTACCTGTTTGTGCAGCGTTGATGCTTGTGATTAACAGTAATTCAACATCAACCATTGTAAACGGTCAACCTGAAGCACCAAAAGGACTTAAGAAGTATCGTAAGTTCTGATTATGTTTCGTAAATTTTCGGAATGGGCTGTGGTATATGCCATAAGATTAGGTTACATAAAAGAAGAGGAGCAGGAAGAATATACTTACGGACTTGACCTTGTAATGAGCGTTATTGCAAGTGATTTGACAATGCTTATAATAGGTATAATAATGAAAATGATACCGCAGGTGATTGTTTTTGTATTTATGTACAAGTTCATTGCGAAACAGCCTTGACGTGCTATCTGTCGTCAAGCACGATGTGTATATGCGTTCTGCTTGCGATTAAATATCTTCCGTATAATCTTGGCATATACACAGTCGCAACCGTTTTATCTATTGGGGTACTCTTTGCAATTTCGCCAATCGAGGCTATAAACAAACCTTTGGAAGAAATTGAAGTTAAAGTTTTCGGAAAAAGGGCGAGAATTGTACTTTGTATTACACTTGTAATATTTGGTGTAATTTGTGCGTTTGGTTTGACGGAAATGGTAAAAACAATGGCAATAAGCGTCGTTGATATTTTGCTTTTTGCGGTTATGGGTAAGATAAAATTGTTGAACTACAAAAGGAAAAAAATTGAACAGAATTAACTCGAAAAATGTGACATTTTTACAAATGTCACATTTTTTGCTACCAAGTTTCCGGATTAAGCTACCACTTAGTCGTAAACTGTTTACTTTTTTTTATTTTTGAGATAATATTACTACATCAGATTCATTAAAATTTTATATATTTCAATCGAAAAAACATCGGTTTTTGCATTTCTCCAAAGCAAACGATGTTTTTTTATTTTTACAGGGATATGTTGGAATAACTCGATTAATTTATTTTAGAATGGATTGACGGTAAAATGACTGTGTGATATAATTTTAGTAGTTTATGAGATTAGAGGAGAAATGAAAATGAGTTATATAAGAAATGTTGAATTATCCGACGCGGAAGTGTTGGTTGAAATATACCGTCCGTATGTCGAAAATACAACAATATCGTTTGAATATGAAACTCCGTCTGTAGACGAGTTTAGAAGTCGTATTGAAAATATTTCAAAAAAGTATCCTTACATTGTTATGGTTGAGGACGATGAAATTGTCGGTTATGCATATGCGGGAACGTTCAAAGGACGTAAGGCGTATGATTGGTGCGTTGAAACGACTATATATGTAAGAGAGGACAAAAAAGGTGGCGGATACGGCAAGAAGTTGTATCTTGAACTTGAAGAAAGATTGAAAAAACAAAACATTCTTAATATGTATGCTTGTATTGCGTATACGGACAATGAAGATGGGCATTTGACAAACAACAGTATGCAGTTCCACGAGCATATGGGTTTCAGACTTATCGGCACATTCAAAAAGTGCGGTTACAAGTTCGACAAGTGGTACGATATGATTTGGATGGAGAAATTTATCGGCGAACATAAGGTTAATCCCGACGCGGTGACAAAACCTGAAATTTAGTTTACAATTTTCGATATGTGTGATAGACTATAGGAACAGTGCATAAAATAGTACATAAGGAGGTTTACATATGGCGAATAAAGTAGAAGATTTAGTCAATGTGATTTTAGACAGCTACAATGAATGTGACATTACAGCGAGAATTGACGAAGAGAATATGCTTAACAAGGATATTCTTATAGAAATTATAGATGAAATAAGAAAAGTGCTTTTTCCGGGCTTTTTTGACAACAACAAGGTCAGAAGTGAATACTTAAAGTTTCTTGTCGGTGAAAGACTGGAATTTATACAGTATCATTTGAAGAAACAGGTATCAAACGCGTTTGCAAATCAAGATGTATGCAGAGAGTGCAGTAAGGCACAGGCAGAGGAAAAAGCGGAAGAAGTTGTTTTTGAATTTTTAAAGAAAATACCGAAAATAAGAGAATACTTAAATACAGACATTCAAGCTGCGTATGACGGTGACCCTGCGGCATACAGCACAGATGAAATAATTTTCTGTTATCCGGGAGTGTTTGCAATCACTGTTTACAGAATTGCTCACGAATTGTGGCTTTTGGGCGTGCCTATGATTCCGAGAATAATGACGGAATATGCTCACAGCACAACAGGCATAGATATTCACCCGGGTGCGACTGTCGGCAAATATTTCTTTATAGACCACGGTACAGGTATTGTTATAGGTGAAACTACCGAAATCGGCGATAATGTAAAAATATATCAAGGCGTTACTTTAGGCGCACTTTCGACAAGAAAAGGTCAGCAGTTAAAGGGCGTTAAACGTCATCCGACTATCAGTGACAACGTTACGATATATTCGGGTACGACTATTCTCGGCGGTGAAACGGTTGTCGGTAAGGGTACGACTATCGGCGGTAATGCGTTTATCGTTAATTCCGTTTCGGAGGGTATGAAAGTCAGCGTGAAAAATCCCGAACTTGAGTACAGTGTCGGAAATGCGTCTATGAAGGACGGTTATTGGGATTGGTGTATATAATATTTCAGAGGTAAATATCCGCATAAAATCGAAGAATTTTAGCGGATATTTATTTTTTATAAAAAATTTTTCAAAAAGGTATTGACAAATCGGAAAAATGTGCTATAATACAAATCATAGTAATTCCATAGGAAAAGAGAAGAAAGGAAAATGCGATATGATAACACAAAATCTAAAGTATGTACAGAACGGACGAATGTGTTGCTGTTGCTGTAACTGATTTAATAAGAAAGAACAATACACATAAATATAAAAATTGAGAAAGAAAGAGGTACAAAATTATGTCAAATAAGAATTGGAGATTTGAAACAAAGCAATTACACGTTGGTCAGGAACAAGCAGATCCTGTTACAGATTCAAGAGCTGTTCCGATTTATGCATCAACATCATTCGTATTCCACAACTCACAGCACGCAGCTGACCGTTTCGGTTTGAGAGATGCAGGTAACATCTACGGCAGACTTACAAACCCTACAGAAGATATTTTTGAACAGAGAATAGCAGCCCTTGAAGGCGGTGTTGCTGCATTGGCAGTTGCATCGGGTGCGGCAGCTCTTGCTTATACATTCCAAACACTTGCCAAGCAAGGCGATCACATCGTAGCCGCAAAGACAATTTACGGCGGAACATACAACTATCTTGAACATACATTCCCTGAATTCGGTGTTACAACAACATTCGTTGACCCTGAAGTTGACGGTGCATTTGAAGCAGCTATTCAGGATAATACAAAGGCAATCTTCATTGAAACACTTGGTAACCCAAATTCAAACCTAATTGATATTGAAGAAATTGCAAAGATTGCTCACGCACATAACATTCCGCTTGTAGTTGACTCAACATTCGCTACACCTTATCTTGTAAGACCAATCGAATACGGTGCAGACATCGTTGTTCACAGTGCAACTAAGTTTATCGGCGGTCACGGTACTGCAATCGGTGGTGTAATCGTTGACAGCGGTAACTTTGACTGGGCTAAGTCGGGTAAGTTCCCTCACCTTGTAGAGCCTAACGCATCATATCACGGTATCAGCTTTGCAAATGATGTAGGAGCTGCCGCATTCGTAACATATATCAGAGCTATCCTACTTCGTGACACAGGTGCTACACTTTCACCGTTCCACGCATTCATCTTCTTACAGGGTCTTGAAACTCTATCACTAAGAGTTGAACGTCACGTTGAAAACGCTCTAAAGATTGTTGATTACCTAAACAAGCATCCAAAGGTAGAGGCTGTTCATCATCCGTCACTACCTACAGAGCCAAGCCACGAACTATACAAGAAGTATCTTCCAAACGGCGGCGGAAGTATCTTTACATTTGAAATCAAGGGCGGAGTTGAAGAGGCTCACAAGTTTATCGATAACCTTGAAATCTTCTCGCTTCTTGCAAATGTTGCGGACTCTAAGTCACTTGTAATTCACCCGGCTACAACTACTCATTCACAGTGCAATGAACAGGAACTTGCAGAACAGGGTATTAAGCCAAATACAATAAGACTATCAATCGGTACAGAAAATATTGATGACCTTATTGCAGCTCTTGACGACGCATTCAACGCCGTTGACTAATTTTAAGTAAATTGTGTTAAAAGTCAGAAAGAAGGAATTAAAATGTCAAAGATATATCAGAAAATTACAGATCTTATCGGTGGTACACCGCTATTGGAACTTGCAAACTATGAAAAGAAGAATAACCTTGAAGCAACCGTTCTCGGTAAGCTTGAATATTTTAACCCTGCCGGTTCGGTAAAAGACAGAATCGCAAAGGCAATGGTTGATGAGGCTGAACAAGAGGGTAAGTTAAAGGAAGGTTCTGTTATCATCGAGCCAACATCAGGTAATACAGGTATCGGTCTTGCGTCGGTTGCAGCCGCAAGAGGTTATAAAATTATAATCACAATGCCTGAAACAATGAGTATTGAAAGACGTAATCTATTAAAAGCATACGGCGCCGAACTTGTTTTGACAGACGGTGCAAAGGGTATGAAAGGCGCTATCGAAAAGGCTAAGGAACTTGCTGAAACAACAGAAAACAGCTTTATCCCAAGCCAGTTCACAAACCCTGCAAACCCTGCTTATCACAGAGCAACAACAGGTCCTGAAATCTGGGCAGATACAGACGGTAAAGTTGATATATTTGTTGCCGGCGTAGGTACAGGCGGTACAGTTACCGGTGTAGGTCAGTATCTAAAGTCACAAAACCCTGACGTTAAGGTTGTTGCAGTTGAGCCTGCAGGCTCACCGGTATTGTCACAAGGCAAAGCAGGTGCGCACAAAATTCAAGGTATCGGTGCAGGTTTCGTTCCTGAAACTCTTGATACAAAGGTTTATGACGAAATCATAACTGTTGAAAACGAGGACGCATTCAAGACAGGCAGAGATATTGCCCGCAGTGAAGGTGTACTTGTAGGTATTTCATCAGGTGCAGCTGTTTGGGCGGCTACAGAGCTTGCCAAACGCCCTGAAAACAAGGGTAAAACAATCGTAGCTCTTTTGCCTGATACAGGTGAAAGATATTTGTCAACTCCTATGTTTGCTGAATAATTCAGTATTTAAAATTTGTTCACTATACCAAAGATGGCATTTATATGCCATCTTTTTGTGTACGGTTTTTCGGACATTGTAGTTGTTATAATATAATCATAATAAAGCTAAATTGTCAAAGTGAAGTTGGGGTTTTGAGGGTAAAAAACGAGAAATTTTCTAAGATCACCTTGACAAAAACGGAGGTAAATATTATGGTTATAGTGGGAACAATACTTATAAGTGTAGGAGCGTCAATACTTTTTGTATTAAAGGTTAATTCGGTAAAGGATATATAAGTTTTGGCGTTGTCTGCATATTGTGTGAGGAGATGAGAATATGCAGATAAATGAACTTGTGACATTTGCGGCGGATGTCGGCAGAGGTCTGCTTGAAAGCGGTGCGGAAACGAGTCGTGTCGAAGATACGGTTGAGAGGATAATACGGCATTTTTATGACGGTAAAAGTGAGGGTTTGGTCGTAATGACAGGACTGTTTGTCACTGTCGGCGATGTTACAAAAACGGTCAGAGTTCGCAGACGGACTATAAACCTTGATAAAGTATCAAAAATTAATATGATGTCACGAGATATTGCTGATGATAAAATCGACTTTGAAGAAGCTTTAAAACGCTTTGAATATATAATGGAACAGAAACCTTATTCGTTATGGGTGAAAACTGTTGCGGTAGCGTTTTGCTGTGGATTTTTTACGTTGTTGTTTGGCGGTAATGCGTTTGACGGACTTAATTCGTTTGTGGTCGGTGCGGTTATCAATGTTTTTATATGGTTTTTGAGAAAACATCACACGGCGGAGTTTATTATAACATTTTCGGGCGGAGTTGTTATTGCGTTGCTGATATTACTCTTTTATGCAATAGGTTTGGGAAAAAATATTAATCCTATGATAACGGGAGCTATTATGCCGCTTGTACCCGGTTTGGCAATAACTAATGCAATTCGTGATATTATTGCCGGAGATTACCTTTCGGGCGGTGCGAGATTGTTTGATGCGGTAGTTGTGGCGATTGCACTTGCCACAGGTGCGGGCAGTGTTATGTACATTTTCGGTCATATGACGGGAGGTATTATGGGATGATTTTTCTTGAAATGTTTGTCGCTTTTGCGGCGACAATGGCTTTTGCAGTGATATTTAACGTGAGCCGAAGTGAATTGATATTTTGCGGAATTGCAGGTTTAGTCGCAGAGGGGGTGTATTTGTTTACACTTAGAATAAGCGACGAAACGGCACTTGCTATATTTGTTGCGTCGATTGCCGTGACGGTGTTGTCGCGGATTTTGGCGAACATAAGACGTATGCCCGTTACGGTTTATTTGATTTCGGGAATAATATCGCTTGTACCCGGTGCGGGTATGTATAACACTGTTTATAACATCATAGCGTCGGACTATATGAAAGCAATGTACACAGGCATTGATACAATAAAAGTTGCTGTAGCGATTGCGGTGGGGATTGTACTTGTGTTTGCATTGCCGAATAAAATGTTTTTCAAGAGAAAATAGTTCCAATGGGCTTTGGCTTGACATAACTGATATTGTATAGTACAATAGGCAAGATAGAAGTAAAAATTATACACCGAATTTTTACGGTGCAGGCGGAAAGGATTTTACGATAGTAATGAAAAAGATAATTGCCGTTATGGCGGTACTTATAACGCTTTTTTCAATGGGAAATGTGTCGGCAAGTGCGGCGGCAAAGGTTGCGGCACTGATGTATCACAGTGTGACAACTGATTCGTCACGTTGGAATGACTATACAATATCACCCGAACAGCTTGACGCGGATATACAATACTTTAAAAGCTGCGGATATATACCGATGACCGCGACAGAACTCGCAACGGCGAATATGGCTGATATTGACAACAGAAAAATATTGCTTTTGACATTTGATGACGGATACTCAAACTTCTATACGGAGGTATTTCCGATATTAAAGAAAAATGACGCAAAGGCTACAATGTTTTTGATTGGTTCATACATAGACCGTTACGGTTATTTGACTGCTGACGAAACATATGAAATGGCGAACAGCGGACTTGTCGAAATAGGCAATCACACAAACGGTATTCACAGTATGCCTAAGGAACAGTTAAAGGCGATTTACAACAATACAAACGCTTACGGCGATATACTCGATGATATTCAGAGTAACGGAGAAATTTTGAAAGAAGTTACCGGAAAAGATGTGACAAGTATTTCGTGGCCGTACGGATATTATACGACAACACTCGATAATGCGGTTAAAAGTCAGCTTGGTTATAAGATTTCATTCAGTACGGTGTACGGTGTGAATTTCTTTACTGGCAATACATACAGTCCGTTAAAACGTATGAACAGAGAATACTCTGCCGGAACTCAACAGGTGTTTGACAGGGCAAACGGTAAATTTTATTAATCATCAGCGGTACGGTGAAAAGTACCGCTGTTTTTATAAATGAGGGGTAGTATGATATGAATAGAATAGAGATTAAAGATTTTTCGATAAAAATAGATAAAGATAAAGTATTAAAAACTTTGGGGTGTTTTGAGGGGAGCAGTGTGTATGAAACTGTTTCTTCTTATTTTGACGAGCTTGAAGAAACGGTGATGAATTTACTGTCCCCACGTGCAGTTGCCGTAACGGAGGATATGAAAGCATATTGCATACTTACGGTCGGTGAAAAAATTAGCGGAATATCAAAAAGCTTTTTTGATAACGGTGAGGGTATGAAAGGTATACTTGTTGACGCAATGGCGGACGAGTATCTTTTTATGATGGATGATGTGCTTGCCGAAAATATAAAGCTTTTGTGTGCAAAAAAGTCTTGGGGCGTTAAAAAACGTCTTGATGCACCGAAAGATTTTCCGCTTTCTCAACAATCCGTTATTGTCGTGAAAACAGGCGTTGACGGAATAAAAATGACAAGCGGTTTTATGTTTGAACCCGTAAAAACTTTTGGCTACATACTTGAATTTACGACTGATGAAAAGGTATTTAATGCACAGCATGACTGTTCAAAGTGTTCTAATTTTGACTGCCCGAGAAGAAGTAATATAAAAAACGGCAGATTTGAAGTGCTGTCGAGTTATGAGTATAAACCGAATTTTAAAGAGGGTGACAGTGCGGTCTGTATTGATATAGGTACAACTACTGTTGCTTTTGAACTTGTGACGGATAAGGGGACACTAAAAACATACAGAACAATTAATCCTCAAAGACGTTTCGGACTGGATGTTCTTTCAAGAATAGAGTCGGCAAACAGAGGAAGGTTGGACGAGCTTTCGGCTGTTATGCGTTATACGATTATAAGCGGATATAAAAAAGTGACCGAAGAATTTGGGGACACTAAAAAAGTTGTTATCGCGGGCAATACAACAATGGTACATCTGCTTATGGGATATTCTTGCGGTACACTCGGTGAATATCCTTTTAAATCAAAACACTTGGGGACACTAAAAACTACGCTTGATAAAGTTACAAAAAGTAAGGTTTCGCCGATTGAAACCGTTATATACGGCGGTATATCTGCGTTTGTGGGCGGCGATATAGTGAGCGGACTTTATATGAGTGATTTTGATAAATCGGATAAGGTTAATATGTTTATTGACTTGGGTACAAACGGTGAAATGGCGTTGGGCAATAAGGATAAAATGATTGTTACGTCTACTGCCGCAGGACCTGCTTTTGAGGGCGGAAGAATTTCGTGCGGAATAGGTTCGGTTGACGGTGCGGTATGCGGTGTTGATTTAAAAATGGGGACACTAAAAACTATTGCGGATAAACCGCCTGTCGGTCTTTGCGGAACGGGTATAATTGAGTTGGTTTCGGAATTGCTTGACGAAAAAATAATTGATAAAACGGGTCTTTTAAATGACGACTATTTTATAAACGGTTATAAGGTCGCGGAGGACGTTGTGTTTACGCAAAATGATATTCGTCAGGTGCAAATGGCAAAATCGGCGGTGAGAGCCGGTATTGATGTGCTTGCGAAGTCGTGGGGAACAGAGCTTTCACAAATTGATACGGTGTATCTTGCCGGCGGTTTCGGTTACGGTCTTTCGATTGAAAAGGCTTGCAATATCGGAATATTGCCGCGTGAGTTTTTGGGTAAGACGAAAGTTATCGGCAACAGCTCGCTCGGCGGTTGCGTCAAGTATGCCGAAAGGCAGGACGGCGATGAAAGAATCGGTCGTATAAAGGAAATCAGTTCCGAAATTTCACTCGGAAACAGTGAAGATTTTGAAAAATTGTATATCGAATATATGAATTTTTGAAAGAAATAAAAAGTTACGCAAAACTAACAACGGCATAGTTAAGCCATATTCGAAAAACATCAATATTTTTTTGAAAAAAATTCAAATTTTTTGTTGCATAATCATAAAAATAATGCTAAAATATATGTTAGATTGGCACAACAGAGTGAACCATAGCAAACATTGTACACTCTGATGAGAAAAAAATTAATTTTTAGAGGAGGTTTAACTATGTCATACGCACAAGACGTACTAGCAAAGTTAAAAGAGAAAAACGCAAGCGAGCCTGAATTTATACAGGCGGCAACAGAGGTTCTAACATCACTTGAACCTGTATTTGAGAAGCATCCTGAATTCGAGAAGGCTTCATTGCTTGAGAGAATAGTAGAGCCTGAGAGACAGATTATGTTCCGTGTTCCTTGGGTTGACGACAACGGCAAGGTACAGGTAAACAGAGGTTTCAGAGTACAGTTCAACAGTGCTATTGGTCCATACAAGGGCGGTCTAAGACTTCACCCATCAGTAAACCTTGGTATTATCAAGTTCCTTGGTTTTGAACAGATTTTCAAGAACTCACTTACAACACTTCCAATCGGCGGTGGTAAAGGCGGTAGTGACTTCGATCCTAAGGGTAAGTCAGACAGAGAAGTTATGGCATTCTGCCAGAGCTTTATGACAGAGCTTTTCAGACATATTGGTGCTGATACAGACGTTCCTGCCGGTGATATCGGTACAGGTGCAAGAGAAATCGGATTTATGTTCGGTCAATATAAGAGATTAAAGGACGTATATGAAGGCGTTCTTACAGGTAAAGGTTTAACTTGGGGCGGTTCACTTGCAAGAACTCAGGCTACAGGCTACGGTCTTGTATACTACGCTCAGGAAATGCTTAAGGATTTGGGTACTGACTTTAACGGTAAGACAGTTGCTATTTCAGGTGCAGGTAACGTTGCTATTTACGCTTGTGAAAAGGCACAGCAGCTTGGTGCAAAGGTTATCACTGTTTCTGACTCAAACGGTTACGTTGTTGATGAAGAAGGTATCGACCTTGCAGCAGTTAAGGAAATCAAGGAAGTTAAGAGAGGCAGAATTAAGGATTATCTTAACTACAGACCAAATGCTAAGTATGTTGAAGGTGCAGGTCTATGGCAAGCAGTTAAGGTTGATGTTGCTCTTCCATGTGCTACACAAAACGAATTGCTTATTGACGACGCTAAGGCTCTTGTTGCAAACGGTACAATGATCGTTGCAGAAGGTGCTAATATGCCTACAACTCTTGAGGCTACACAATATCTACAAGAAAACGGTGTTTACTTTGCTCCTGGTAAAGCATCAAATGCCGGTGGTGTTGCTACTTCAGCTCTTGAAATGAGCCAGAACTCACAAAGACTTTCATGGACATTTGAAGAAGTTGATGAAAAACTACATAACATTATGATTACAATTTACAAGAATTCTGTTGCTGCAGCTAAGGAATATAACTGCGAAATCGGCGGAAAGACTAACCTTGTTGCCGGTGCTAATATTGCCGGATTTATGAAGGTTGCTGACGCTATGATGGCTCAGGGCGTTTGCTAATTATAATATTTTGAATTTTAAAAGGTGTTTCCAATCGGAAACACCTTTTTTGTATTGGTTGATGTATTTTATTGTATTATGCCACCCCTCAGTCAACTGCGTTGACAGCTCCCCTCAAGTGGAGCCTTTATGAAGTTTATCGGCAATTTTATTCGTAGGATACGGTATCTCGACGTTCCGTATCCCTTACCACCACTCCACCGCAAGCGGTCCCCCTCTCCTCAAGGAGAGGCTTTTGAATAACAGCTAATCCAAAGGCTCCCATTGAGGGGAGCTGTCGGCTATGCCGACTGAGGGGTGGTTTTCTTGTTTATTCTCTATTTTAAAATGGGCGACCGATGATCGCCTCTACGTTGTTAATGTGCGACCAATGATCGCCCCTACATCGTTCGTAACAACTCCTCATTACTGGAACGGGTCATTATTTGGTGAATCGTCTGTTTTTTTATAAACCGACAATGTGTTATTACCGTCGCAAAGTGCGATGAACACATCTTTCACATTGCCGATTTTTTGCTTTTGCAATTCGTTTTCAAGCCACTTTTTATTATTGCCGCTGAGTTTTAAATTTTCCTCCATAATATGTCCGTCAAGAACAACTGTAAAGGACAGCTTTTCTTGTTTTGCTGCGATGTTCATATCCTGCACATTAACAGGGCGTGCCTGCACTTTGGGCAAAAACGATATTTTACCGTTTTGTTCAAGTATTGCGGTATCGACATCATCTAATGTGAAAAAACCGTTTATTCTGCATTGTACAAGAAAATCGTTTATATCTATTTTTGAAGTCTTAAAATTTTTCTGATATATTTTACCGCTTTGCATTAAAACTATTGACCGTCCCGTAAAGAAACGTCTTAGTTTAATATTTTTTTCGGTAAGATATGATATAAACCACATAATGACGGTATAAATTACTATCGCAGTAAGGGGATAGTAAAACTTGCCGTCAAGCGAAGTCGCCATTTCGGCGGCGATAGAGCCGATAGTTATACCGTTTATATAGTCAAACATACTCAATTCCGACATTTGCTTGTTGCCGATTATTTTTGCTGAGAAAAACAATGCGATGATTGAGCCGACTGATGTAAGTATAATTTTTATAAATTCCATAATAATCTCCGTTCTTTTGGATGGTAAATATATTAATAGTATGCACAAAAAAACAGTATTTTAAAAATACTGTTTCAGATTTTCTATATTCATAATAATATTTTTCATTTCGGGATAATCTTTAATAATTCGTTTAATACATCGTCTGCAAAAATCGGCTCTTAAAAAAGCATTGTCGCGCATTTGCTGTTTCATACCCCATGTATGCGTAAACATATTGTCGCCGCTTTTAAAAAGCCTGTTCAAGTCCGAAAATGACATAATGCTCATATTGAGCTTTTTTGCACACATAGGCAACATACGCTGTTCCGCAAACACCATATATGCAAGTCTGTCGTTTTGTTCGCTTGTATGACGCATAAATTCGATTGATTTATCCGTATAATAACGGAGCAGTTTTTCGTTTTTTATTACACAAAATGCGGTGTTACACGCTTTTATGTTCCAATCAAAATCATTGTCAAATTCATAGTTATCCATATGAAAGAAGTCTTTTGGGGGATAAACGTCCGGATAGAGATTTTCAAAGTGGATAACCGACACATCGGCGAGTTTTTCTTCGTCGATTTTCTCCCACACGATAAAATCCGTGTCAATCATTGCAACAGGTGCGTTTTGCTCCTTTAGGGCAAATATTTTGCCTGCCGCCCAAAAAACATTGCTGTTGACATCGACATTGTCAAGAATATTTTCAACGCTGTTCCAAATAACGTCAAGACCTGTTTTTTTATAATATTGTGCACCTATGGAATCGGTAACCATTTTTATATTACCGTTTTTTTCACGCCATTTCAATGCGGAAAGAATTGTTGTGAGTATTTCAAAATCTTCGACTTCATAAGGTGCGTTAAATCTGTTTCTGAAAGGCTTTGTCCAATTTATATGTATTGCGTCCATATTGCCACCTATATGAGATTAATTCCGTAACCGTTTATATATACACACCCACTGCCTGTTACAAAGCTTGTGGCAAATGATGATTGTGCCGAGGTGGTGTATGATGATGAATAGCTTGTTATGTATTCGTACTCATATTCATATTGATATGATGTTATATAGGAAGAAACCGAAGTAAAATGTTCGCATATCTGTGGTGCAAATTGCGGTACAAATCCGATACAATTTATGTTGTGCTTTTTCATATCGTCTTTTTTGAATTTTGCTTTTGCGGATATTTCGCCTATTGATATGTATGTTACACCGGCTATTTGCGGTAATATAAAGTCATTATCGCAAAGCCCGATTGACGTACAGCATAAGTTTAACGCATTGTCAAGCTCGTCCTGCGTAAATGCGATTGTGTCAAATGTCATACGTTAACCCCCCTATATAAAGTATATTATAATTATATCATAAAGATGATAAAACGGATAGAGTTATTTTTGAAAAAAACCGTCCTCAATCATTTTATTTATCTGTGCACCGAACAGGAATATGTTCATACAAAAATAAAGCCAAAGCATTAAAAATACGATTGCGGCAAGTGAACCGTAAACGAATGAATAATTTGAAAAGTGTTCTATATATATTGAATAGAAGAATGAGAACACCATCCAGCCGACCGCCGAAAATGCCGCACCGGGAAGCTGTGCCTTAAAGCGATTGTCCTTTTTAGGCAGAAACTTGTAGAACAGTGCGAATACAAAGGTAAGATAAATCATAAATATAAGTATCTTGCCCCTTAAAAAGAAGTCGAGCAATGTCGAGAAAAACGGCGAATGTGAATTGATAAAGTATTCGAGCTTGCTTCCGAAACCGAAAAACACAATCGTCAAGATAAGTGCCGCAATAAATGCAAGCGTATATAATATAGAAATAAGTCTGCCGATAAAGTAATTTTTGCTGCGTGAACGGTAGACTTTGTTAAGTCCCGTATACAGTGCCATAACGCCCCTTGACGCAAGCCAGAGTGTTGATACGGCGGTTACGGAAATGACTTGCACCGAGCCGCTTTTGGTAAATAAATCGGTTATTGTTTCCGTAAGAAACGTGCTGATTGCCGCAGGGGCAAATGAATTTATTGTGTGCAATATTGAGTTTATGTCTATATTAATGAACAGTTTGATTATTGAAAGTACAAGCATACTGAATGGTATAACCGAAATTATAATAAAAAAAGATGCCTGGGCGGCGTATATGCTCAAATCATCACCGGTAATTTTCAATATAAATTTTATGATTTTTGAAAATATGTCTTTTATCGTTTTCATAAAACTTTCTCCTATCAGTTACTATATTATAATATAACACATATTGAATTTTTAGTCTACTAAATTTAATTAACATTTGCGTTATATTACCTTGACAGTGAGTGAGTATTAGTATATAATATCCACATAAAAGGGGAGCTTTTCGGCTGAGAGGAAGTTTGACTTCGACCCATTGACCGTATGCGGGTAATGCCGTAACGGGATTTTGGAAACGGCTCTCTTTTTGAGAGCATTTTTTTATGCTCAATAAAAAGAAAGAGGAGATATATATGAATTATACAACACAAATGGATGCCGCTAAAAAGGGTATTATAACACCTGAGATGGAAATAGTGGCTAAAAAAGAAAATATAACCGCAGAGGAACTTCGTGAAAGAGTTGCAAGAGGCAGTGTTGCAATTCCTGCAAACAAAATGCACAAGGCTATAAGTCCGGAAGGTGTCGGCGAAGGTCTTAAAACAAAGATAAACGTAAATCTCGGAATTTCAAAGGACTGTACGGATTACAGTATTGAATGGGAAAAGGTTAAGATGGCTGTTGATATGAAAGCTGAGGCTATTATGGACCTTAGCTGTTACGGCAAAACTCATGAATTCCGTCAGAAACTTATTGACGAATGCCCTGCTATGATCGGTACAGTGCCGATGTATGATGCGGTTGGTTATCTTGATAAAGAGCTTGCGGATATTACGGCTGACGAATTTTTGGAGGTTATAGAGGCTCACGCTAAAGAGGGTGTTGACTTTATGACAATTCATGCAGGCATAAATCGCAGAACTGCTCAAATATTTAAAGAATCGGGCGGTCGTCTTACAAATATCGTTTCAAGAGGCGGTTCGTTGATTTTTGCTTGGATGGAAATGACAGGCAATGAAAATCCGTTTTATGAGTATTATGACAAGGTGCTTGACATACTTGCAAAATATGATGTAACAATCAGTCTTGGTGACGCTTGCCGTCCGGGTTCTACACATGATTCGACAGACGCGTCACAGATTACAGAGCTTATCGAGCTTGGTATTTTGACAAAACGTGCTTGGGAAAAGAATGTGCAAGTTATGGTTGAAGGTCCGGGACATATGACGATAGATGAGATTGCGGCAAATATGAAACTTGAAAAACGTCTTTGCCATAATGCACCGTTCTACGTATTAGGTCCTCTTGTAACCGATATTGCACCGGGATACGACCACATCACTTCTGCAATAGGCGGTGCTATTGCAGCGGCAAACGGTGCTGATTTCCTATGCTATGTAACACCTGCGGAACATTTAAGACTTCCTAATGCCGATGACGTTAAAGAGGGTATTGTGGCTGCTAAAATCGCCGCTCATGCCGCTGATATGGCTAAGGGTGTGCCGGGTGCAAGAGATATTGACAACAAGATGAGTGACGCAAGAAGACGTGTGTGCTGGGACGAAATGTTCCAATATGCTATTGAACCTGAAAAACCACAGAGATATTATAACGAATTGCCGCCGGAAGAAAAACATACTTGCTCAATGTGCGGTAAGATGTGCGCCGCAAGAACTATGAATAAAATTCTTGCCGGTGAAAAGGTTGATGTTAAATAATTGAATGTGTACATATTTAAAGCGGATAACTAAGGTTGTCCGCTTTTTACGTGGGAAAATAGGCATTGCGGAGATGTTGTGAGCAATGTAGGGGCGATCATTGGTCGCCCCATACGGAGGGATGGGAGATAAAAGATATGAGAGAGCCACCCCTCAGTCAACTGCGTTGACAGCTCCCCTCAATGGGAGCCTTTGGGTTAGCGGCTATTCAAAAGCCTCTCCTTGAGGAGAGGGGGACCGCTTGCGGTGGAGTGGTGGCATGGAGTTATGTAACAAATTCGACGCTGTATTTATTAAAAACGGTGTTTTTGAGGATGTTTTTATGAATGAAAATTTATTCAATAAAAAATGCATTATAATAAGAAGAAACTCGAACGAAAATGAGTAAAATATGGTGTGATTTAAAAAATATTTTAAAGAATTTCTCAGAAATTTTAACAGGAAAAACCGCATAGTGGTGCGGATTGTAGCAATTTCTTCACAACTTCTTAAAATTTTGTAACAAAGTTGTAATATTATGTGCAAGTTTTAACATAAATCGTTCAATATCTTGCGTGGGATAAAAAAATATGTCAATATATTGTAGTTGTAAAGTTTTTTATGTTAATCATAAATGTAATATACTGTAAAAACAATGAACAAATTTTTGTAATATTTCAGCTTAATTACGTGAATATTTCAGCTGTTTTACTGTAATTTTACAAGAACAATACAAAAATTTTAAGAAATTTAACATTTTTACTTGCCAAAGGCTTGACACAGCTATTTTTTAGTGTTACAATACAGTCAACGTTCAAAAAGCAAAGACTATGAACGTAAGACAAAATATTAACGCGGATAATACAAACATAGAAAAAACTCATAGGGTAAAGGTCTTTAAAGTAAAAAAGGAGAGATTATATCTTGAATAAGTTAGCAAAGAAGATTATCTTATCTGTTATATCGATGTCAGCGGTTTTAGGAACTTCTGCTTTGGCGGCAGACCTAAGCGGCTGGGCTGTATCCGACTACCAACAGGCTAATGAAGCCGGCCTTGTTTCGTACTCGGTGGTTTCAAACAACCTAAAGGATAACATAACTCGTGAAGAGTTCTGTGAGCTTGCGGTAAACTTATACGAAAAGCTTACAGGTGAAGATATGATAGAACCGGAAGTGTCACCTTTTGAAGATACAGATAGCATGGCGGTAGCCCAAGCTTACTGTTATGGAATGGTTTCCGGTACAGGTGATAATACATTTACACCTGACAGACTTGTGACACGTGAAGAAATGGCAAAAATGCTTGTAAGTACACTTACTGCAAGTGAAGTCAATTTTAACCTTTCAGACGGTTATGACGACGCTGATGTTGTCAATGTATTTGAAGATTCCGACGAAGTTAGCTCTTGGGCTAAATCATCGGTAATTACAATGCTTAACTACTCATTAATGAGCGGTGTTGACGATGAAAACTTCTCACCGTTGGGTTCAACAACAAGAGAACAAGCCATTTCAAGTATCAATCGTTCATACAACACATTTAAGAGCGATGATTATTCAATCGAACTTCCTGAAATTACACTTCCGGAAGACGGTGCAGAAATTGAAGAAGGCAACTTTACAGTGTCTTGGACACCTGTAAGTAATGCACAAGCATATCACGTTATTATAAAGGACGCAAACGCAAGTTCGGTTCTTTTGTCAGACGTATATGACGGCGAAAGCATTGAAGTCAGCGAAGGTTCGCTTAGAGCCGGTAATGATTACTCAATAACAATCGGTGCTGTTATTGCAGACGGTTCAGAAGTTTACAGCCTGCCTGTTGACTTTAAATATGTGGCAAAGCCGATAATACCAAACAGTGAATATATTCAGGAAAATCCTGCCGCACAAGGCTTGCTTACAGAAGCGGCTAAATATCTTGGCGTACCGTATCTATGGGGCGGTACAACACCGTCAGGTTTTGACTGTTCGGGATTTGTACAGTATGTATGCCGTGCAAACGGTATTTCAATACCTCGTATAGCTGATGACCAACTTCACGGTCCGGGTACATATGAAACAAGAGGTGAACTTCAACCGGGTGACCTTGTATTCTTCGGAAGTGACGGTTATGCATCTCACGTTGGTATGTATGTAGGCGACGGAATGATGATTCATGCTCCGTCAACAGGTAAGGTGATTCAATATACTTCTATTGACTCAAGTTACTATTCATCAAGATTTTTAGGCGGTAAAAGGGTAATTGATTAATATGTATAGTAAAACGGACTGTAATGTTATTTGCAGTTCGTTTTTTTGTGGCTAATTATTTGAACAAATATGATTATATATTTTGTGCAATATTTTTTTAAAAAACACTTTACTAAATTAAATTGATACAGTATAATAATATAGTAATTATAATTTAAAGGGGAAATTTAATATGAATATCAAAAAAGTATTTACATTTGCACTTGCAGGTGCGTTGAGCATATCAATGCTTGCAGGCTGTGGCAGTTCATCAAACGAAAGCACAACAAGCGAGTCTAAGGAAGATACATCATTGACAGATGTACAGGCGGCAGGTCACTTTACTTTGGGACTTGACGCAGACTTTGCGCCTATGGGCTTTACAGATGATAACGGCGAAATCGTTGGATTTGATATAGACCTTGCAAAAGCAGTCGGTGAAAAGATGGGTGTGGACGTAGAAGTTAAACCGATAGATTGGGATTCAAAGGATATGGAACTTTCATCAGGTAAGATTGACGTTATCTGGAACGGTTTCTCAATCACAGATGAAAGACGTCAAGAAGTTCTTTTCTCTAATCCTTATCTTTCAACAAAGCAATCAATCATTGTTAAAAAAGGTTCTGATATAACAAAGAAAGCCGACCTTGCAGGCAAGAAGATTGCACTTCAAGACGGTTCAACATCAGAAGACGCTTTGAAAGCTGATACAGCTACATACGAATCAGTCGGCGATGACAACATTTCTCGTTTCAAGGAAAATTCACAGGTTCTTATGGAAGTTGATTCCGGTAGAGCAGATGCGGCTGTAATTGATGAAGTATTCGTAAGATACTATTTGCAAAAAGAAAACTTGCTTGATAAGTACACAGTTCTTGAAGAAGGTTTTGATGAAGAAGATTACGGTGTCGGCGGAAGAAAAGGCGACTATGCACTTATGGAGGCTATAAACAAGGCACTTGACGAGTGTAAAGCAGACGGCACAACTTCAGAAATTTCACAAAAATGGTTTGGAGAAGACCTAATTAAATAATTAAAAATAAGCAAACCGTTGGAATAACGTATTTCAGCGGTTTGTGCATTTATGGAGAATACATATGCAAGATTCTATTAAGTATATTTTACAAATACTGCCTCAAATGCTTGAGGGTTTAAAGATTACAATTAAATTATTCGTGGTGACACTCGTGCTGTCACTGCCTCTCGGACTTTTAATATCACTTTTCAAAGAGGCGGTAAGCAAAAGACCGACTGATAATTTTGTTATCCGATGGATTGTGAAAATGCCGATCCGATTTATTATAAATGTGTATCTGTGGGTATTCAGAGGAACACCGCTTTTGCTGCAGTTGTTTTTCTTCTACTTCGGACTTACATATGTAACATTGCCAAACGGTGAGTCGATAACGCTTTCGATGTTTACGGCGGCAGTGATTTCATTCGTGCTTAATTACGCGGCGTATTTTGCGGAAATATTCCGCGGCGGTATAATAGGCGTGAGCAAAGGACAGTATGAGGCGTCAAAGGCACTGGGGCTTACAGGAATACAGACTATGCGATATGTAATAGTTCCGCAAATGATAAGAACAGTCATTCCGCCGATTGCGAACGAAACAATCGTGCTTGTAAAAGATACGGCATTGGCATCGTCAATCGCACTTATCGACTTGTTAAAGGCGGCTCAACGTGCCGTAAACAGAGATATGCGTGTGTCTCCGTATCTTGTAGCGGCGCTTTTTTACCTTGTTATAACGCTTATTCTGACATTTGGATTTAACTATGTGGAAAAACGATTGTCTATATCGGAACAGGGTGTAAAATAGAATATAATTGAGGGATATTGCATAAATTGCGGTATCCCTTTTGTGTTGATTGAAGTATTACTTTTTTTTGAACAATTATATCTGCTTTTTGTATTTATTTTTTGTATAAAAGAAGGTAAAATACAATTAAAATGATAGCGTAAAGTAAGAAAGGGAGAGAATTAAATGAAAAAGAAACTATTATCTATAGCTGCTGCATGTGTACTTGGTGTGCAGGCTATAGCAATGCCTATGATTGCAAATGCCGAACAAGGTACACAATATGTAACAAATTCTGATTTTAATGACGTTTCTATCGGAGGAGCTAAGGGTACAGGCTATTATGGTCTTGGAATCATTATGGACGGTTCTCCATGGCTTTCAAAGGGTAGTGCGAGCGTTCATTATCAGACATTCTATCATGATGATCAAAGAAACGTAAATTATTGTAACTTCTGGTCAAACAGTGATAAGACTGGTTCGGGCGACGGTGCAGGTTCAATGTATTTCTACAACAGAAACCTTGCTAAAACAATGGGACCTTACGGTATTGCCGAATATGACGTTCGTCTAAAAGCTGATACACAGGATTTCAACTTTATGATGGGTTGGTTTGAAGACCCTACAAGCAGTGGATTTAATGCGGCAACTCAAGTTGCTTTGAATCTAAGATTCAGCCTTAACGGTGTAACAGCCAATAACGGTGTAAGAACAGAAAACTTGGCAACACTTCAAGCTGATAAGTGGTACAAAGTAAGAGTTACTCTTGATAACAACTTTGAAGAATACAGTGCTGTTGTTACTGATGTAGAAACGGGTAAGGTAGTCGGCTCACTTCTTGATGCAGCTTACCAAGCATCAATTCCATCAGGTGTCACAGGTATTAAGACAACATGTTGGGGTTATATAAGAGGTAACACTTATGACTTCGATTTGACTAATGTAACAATCGGTAAGTCAGATACAAAGTATTCAGCTCAATAATGTAAATTAAAATTACCGCTCTTGGAGCGGTAATTTTTTTGTGATTTTATAGGATTAGTGGTTGCAGAAAGTGAAAACTACAATATATAGTGTAGCAAAAAGAAAAATAAAAAAAGATGAAAAAAGTTGAAAAAAAGTGTTGACAAAAGGGGTAATAGAGTGTATAATAATCAAGTCGTCAG
>ERZ840517.1357-NODE-1357-length-26409-cov-2.940654_pt1 | contig 26409 bp, 10 predicted proteins | sample MGYA00519876_ERZ840517 | MGnify/ENA primary metagenome ERZ840517 (study PRJEB31850, sample SAMEA3708882) | human gut metagenome | biome: human gut; feature: human-associated habitat; material: faeces | place: China | collected 2014 ... | reverse complement strand
AGCTGCATTGGATGCTTTTTTCTGATTGCGCAGCAGTTCATATTCAGCATCTGATTTGCGGATATCTTCGGGTGTTTTTACATTTGCCTTATTCCATTTGGTAAGGATAGAGTCTGCGTATTCAAAACTCGGCTGATGCGTTGCCTTTAAAGTGCGGTTGCAGGCTTCAATAATCATATCGGCATCAAAGCAGTACGTGTCCGTCCATTTGGTGATAAACTCCCGTTCCCGCTGTCCGGGGTCGCGGCTTCCGATGCCAAAGGCATTCATCACGGAGTAAATGGTCATATTGTGGTTTGCTGTTTCAAGCTTTGCCTGTTTGACGGAAGTAATTCCGGCTTCTGCCCAGCTGGCAGCAATTTTTTCAATATAGCGCATACTCTTATGACCCTTTTGTACGCAGTAGCCGACCAGATATTCAATCAGGTCTGCGGGCAGTTTTAAGGTGTCGTAAAAATAGGCAATCCGCTGAAGTGCAGAAGAACCAAGAGGTTCGCCCATGTATTCTTCTACGGCGAATAAAAGCATGGCAAAATTTTCATCGCCAAGTTTAAATTCGCTGATGCGGGTCATGGAATAGGATTCCGGACCGGCGGTTTCTTTTGCGGCTGCCGTTTCCATCAGAGGAGCCACAGCGGATGTCATAGTGTGAGGTGCAGAAGCTGACACGGCAGTATTGACAGCCGGACTGTTTACGATGGCATTTGGTATGACAGAATTGTCTGCATAGCGGGGGTCAGCCTCCCTGGAAGCGGACGAAGCAGATAAATCCGTAAAGGAGATGCCTGTCAGCATGCCGTCCGGGCTGAAATTTAAGCGCAGGGCATTCATTTTATCCCAGTAGCGCAGCCCGCGCAGAATGTCGGCTTCCGTCTGGTTGAATAAATCTGCCATTTCAGACACAGATAAAGAAATGTGACCGGCAGACACACAACGCAGAAGATACAAATATATTTTTACAAATTCACCATTTGCCTGTGGCATTAAGGTGTCAATAAAATAATTGGAAACGGCGGTGTTATCCGCACGGTTTTCCATATGTAATGTAATTGTATTCATACAAAAAACTTCCTTATCAATTCAGTTTCTTCATTATAACACACACCAAAACAAAATCAACAGGTGGAAAACACAGGGTTATCCACTGGGGATATTGTGGATAATGTGGATAACTTGTAAAAGAAAAATGAAATGCGTGTAAAAAGCGGAATTGTGGACAAGTCCTTATAAACAGGAAATCCACACACAGAATCAACAAAAATGTGATTAAGTATGTGGATAATGTGGATAACTATGTTGAAAACCAAACTATTTTACTGAAATTATTGAGAAATCAAGGCTTCCCCGATTTGATAGACATTTCCGGCACCCATAGTTATCAACAAATCGCCGTTGATACAATTTTTTGATAAAAATTTCTCAATTTCTTCAAAAGAGCCAAAATAAAAACACTCTTTGCCTAGTTTTTCGATTTCGTGTTTTAAATCAAGAGAGCTGATGCCCAGTGTATCCGTTTCTCTTGCAGCATAAATATCGGCAAGAACAACCTTATCTGCGTGGGAAAGCGCTTCTGCAAATTCCGTGAGCAGAATTTTGGTACGCGAATACGTATGCGGCTGGAATACACACCAGACGGTTTTGTGCGGATAATGGGCAGCCGAAGCAAGCGTTGCCTTAATCTCATCCGGGTGGTGGGCATAGTCGTCAATGACTGTGACACCGTTAAATTCGCCCTTCTTTTCAAAGCGGCGTTCTGTACCGTGAAAACCTGAAAGACCGGTGGCAATCACTTCAAGTGAAAGTCCCAGCTTTTTTGCGGCGGCAATGGCGGCAAGAGAATTGTATACATTATGCACGCCGGGAACAGAAAGATGAATCTGACCGGAAGGTGTTCCTTCTATTAAAAGAGTGTACGTGCAGCAGCCCATTTCATCAAAAGCAATATCTGCAGCGCTGTACATGCTCTTAGCCGGGTCAGAACCGACAGTAATGACTTCACAGGAAGTGTCCTGATAGAAGTATTCGTAATTGTCAATATCGGTATTGATAATTAAAGTACCGTCTGCCGGAAGCTTTTCCGTAAACAGCTTAAAGGAATGACGGATATCGTCAATATCCTTAAAGAAATCGAGGTGGTCTTCCTTGACATTTAAAATAATGTTCATGGTCGGGTGGAAGGATAAGAAGCTGTTGGTATATTCACAGGCTTCCGTTACAAAAATACCGGACTGTCCGACACGGATATTACCGCCGATACTGTCTAAAATGCCGCCGACAGAAATGGTCGGGTCACAGTTACCTGCCATTAAAATCTCCGTGAGCATGGAAGTTGTCGTTGTTTTTCCGTGTGTACCGGCGATATTGACAGCAGTTTTGTAGTTGGTCATAATCTGTCCGAGCAGTTCGGCACGGGTAATCGTAGGAATACCCGCAGCTCTTGCAGCCGAAAGTTCAGGATTGGTGTCCCTGATGGCAGCTGTGTAGACTACTAAGTCAATGTCACTGGTAATATTGTCAGCCGTCTGGCTGTATACAATATGACAGCCTGCGGCAGTAAGTTCTTTCGTGAGTGCAGATTCAGCAGCATCTGAGCCGGATACGGTAAAATTCTTATCCCGCAGTATATGTGCAAGACCGCTCATGCTGATTCCTCCAATACCGATAAAATGTACATGAATAGGATTATTAAAATTAATATGATACATGGTTGAATCCTTTCTTATTAAATATAGCAGATGAAAAACATCATACAATCATATTATAAACGTATTGCGGAAAAATTCAAACTTTATTTTCACCGGTACTGACATAATATTTACGGTACAGATGTCATATGGATTGCTCCGTGCTGCGCACTCTCACAATCCTGCCCAGTATTCGCATATCGTGAAGCATTCGCTTCACTTTTATGCGAATACTGGGCGGGTCATGAATCCTTACAGCCGCGCTTGCGCGAGCGCATCGCGGTGATAAGGATTATGACCTTGACATCTTAAATTATATCGGAAAAATAGGTATTATTTGAAAATATCCGCATAAAATGTAAATTGTATTGCGTATGTGTTATATACAAGTGTAATTGTTTTATTAAAGGATAAAAATATTTAGAATTTTACAAAATTCTTTTTACTTAATGAGTCACATATGATATAATTGTTTTATCAAAACAGGTTTATTATTATAACATCAGAGGTGATAGCATGATTAAAAAAGAGATGATTGCCATGTTATTGGCAGGGGGACAAGGCAGCAGACTGGGAGTGCTGACTGCAAAGGTAGCGAAGCCTGCGGTATCTTTTGGTGGAAAGTATAGGATTATCGATTTTCCATTGAGTAACTGCATTAATTCAGGCATTGATACGGTAGGTGTGCTGACACAGTATCAGCCGTTAAGACTGAACTCGCATATCGGTATTGGTATTCCGTGGGATTTGGACAGAAATGTCGGTGGTGTAACCGTACTTCCGCCGTATGAAAAGAGTTCAAACAGTGAGTGGTATACAGGAACAGCCAATGCCATTTATCAGAATCTGGAGTATATGGAACAGTATAATCCCGATTATGTTTTGATTTTGTCAGGAGATCATATTTATAAGATGGACTACAAAATCATGCTGGATTATCATAAGGCGAACAATGCGGATATTACGATTGCCGCAATGCCGGTTCCGATGGAAGAAGCGAGCCGTTTTGGTATCGTGGTAACAGATGAAGATAACCGCATTACAGAATTTGAGGAAAAACCGACGCAGCCAAAGAGCAATCTGGCGTCAATGGGTATTTACATATTCAGCTGGAAGGTATTAAAGGAAGCTTTAATCAAGCTGAAAGACCAGAATGAATGTGACTTTGGCAAGCATGTTATTCCGTACTGCTTCGAGAACAATAAACGCATTTTTGCGTATGAGTACAACGGATACTGGAAAGATGTCGGAACACTCAGTTCTTATTGGGAAGCAAATATGGAATTGATTGATATTATCCCGGTGTTTAACCTGTATGAAGAATTTTGGAAGATTTATACCCGCACGGATACGATTCCGCCGCAGTATATCGGGGAAAATGCTTACATAGAAAAGAGTATTATCGGTGATGGAACGGAAATTTACGGAAAGGTTTATAATTCCGTTATCGGTGCCGGCGTCGTCATAGAAGAAGGCACGGTGGTACGTGATTCAATTATTATGAACAATTCTGTTATCGGAAAAGACAGTATTGTTACAAAGTCGATTATTGCAGAAGATGTTCAGATTGGCAGCCATGTTGAACTTGGGGCAGGCGAAGAAGCAGAAAATGTATTTAAACCAAAAATTTATAATTCAGGCCTTGTTACAGTCGGTGAATGTTCCGTTATCCCGGACAATGTAACAGTAGGTAAGAATACAGCTATTTCCGGCGAGACGACCATTGATGATTATCAGGAAGGGCAGCTTGCAAGCGGAGGCATCATAATTAAGGCAGGTGATAATGTATGAAAGCAATAGGAATTATTCTGGCCGGTGGCAATAACAAACTGATGAAAGATTTATCAAAAAAGAGGGCAATCGCGGCAATGCCGGTTGCGGGAAGCTACAGGGCAATTGATTTTGCATTAAGTAATATGTCCAATTCCCGTATTAATAAAGTGGCTGTTATTACACAGTACAATGCCCGTTCTTTAAATGAGCATTTAAGTTCATCAAAATGGTGGGATTTCGGAAGAAAGCAGGGCGGACTGTTCGTATTTACACCGACAATTACAGCAGACAGCAGCTACTGGTACCGCGGCACGGCAGATTCTTTATATCAGAATCTGAATTACTTAAAGACAAGCCATGAGCCGTATGTTGTTATCGCATCAGGTGACGGTATTTATAAGATGGATTATAATAAAGTGCTGGAGTACCATATCGAAAAGAAAGCGGATATTACGATGGTTGTCAAGAAAATGACAGACCGTTCGGAGATTAACCGTTTCGGACTGGTAACGATGACAGAGGAAGGACGGATTACCGATATCGATGAGAAACCGCTGGAAACCAATCTTTCCACTGTTTCAACAGGAATCTATGTAATCCGCAGAAGACTGCTGATTGAACTGATTGAAAAGGCAGCTTCAGAAGACCGTCATGATTTTGTAAGGGATATTCTGATACGTTATAAGAATATTAAAAAGATTTACGGATATAAGCTGGAAAGCTATTGGAGCAATATCTCATCCGTAAGGTCTTACTATAAAACCAATATGGACTTTTTAAAGAAAGATGTCCGTGATTATTTCTTTAAGCAGTATCCGGATATTTATTCAAAGGTAGAAGATTTACCGCCGGCAAAGTACAACTGTGGTGCGCAGGTCAGCAACAGCCTTGTATCAAGTGGCTGCATTGTCAACGGTACAATTGAAAATTCGATTTTGTTTAAAAAGATTTATATCGGAAATAACAGTGTAGTAAAGAATTGCATTATTTTAAATAATGCATATATTGGGGATAACTCTTATCTGGAGAACTGCATTGTGGAAAGCGGAAGTACCATTAAAGCCAATACCAATTACAAGGGTGAGGGCGAACCGCTGATTCTTGATGAAAACAGTCCGATTTATTACTAAAAAACTGCAACGACACAAAAAGATTATGGCTGCAACAGGGGGCAGCAGAAGGGGCGCTTATGAATATTACAGATGTACGTGTTAGAAAAATCAGCAAAGAAGGAAAGATGAAGGCAGTTGTATCGGTTACAATAGATGATGAATTTGTTGTACACGATATTAAGGTTATCGAAGGCGATAAGGGGTTATTTATTGCGATGCCAAGCAGAAGGTCGTCAGACGGTGAGTACAGGGATGTAGCCCACCCAATCAACACCTCGACAAGAGAACGGTTACAGGCGGTGATTCTGGAAGCCTATGAAAAGGCAGAAGAATCGGCAGAGGAATAAAAGGTAATAAAATTATAAAGTAAAATAAAAAGGCTGCACAGAAAAAGTATTATCTGCAATGCGGCAATGGATATATCCATTGGATTGCAGGTTATGGCTTGCATCTGTGCAGCTTTTATTTCTTGTATTCCGTATCACCGGTCAACAATATTCCCTTTCAGTTTCCGGAATGTCGATGGGGACACGCCGTTTACTTTCTTAAAGGCGTCGCCATAGTAGTTGCTGTTATCATAGCCGCATTCAAAGGCGATTTCCGTAATGCTCATGCCGGTTTCCAGAAGCAGTTTTTCAGAATGATTAATCCGCACATTATTTAAGTATTCTTTAAACCCCAGACCGTTTGCAGACTTAAATTTTTTGGAAAAATACGAAGGATTTAAGTGCAGCAGTTCTGCCATGTCATCCAGTGTAATATTATTTTTAAAGTGTTCGTTAATATAGTCTACGGCAATCTGGAGTGCTTCATCGGTGGCGCGCGTGTTGTTGTTGACAATCAGAATTGAAGCATCATTAATATACCGTAAAATACGCACGACCAAGGTCTGAAAATACATTTTTAACATGCAGTTTGAAAAAATATCAGACGACTGGTGTTCGGCAAGAATCAGACTCAGCATGGCATTGATATCACTGCGGCAGTCCTCCGGCAGATAAAAGATTTTGGAAAACAGGTGGCTTTGCAGCCATACTGTGCCGAATTCTGCAACCAGCTCACTTAAATAACTCTGTGTAAATTCAATCGATACACATTCATGCAGGGCAGCATCTGAGTAAGAAGTGCGGTGCAGCGTATCTGCGGGAATAAATGAAATATTGCCGGGTGTCAGGTGGTAGACATTTTTTTTGATAAATAAATCGCCCCCGCCGCTGATCAGGTAAAACATTTCATAATAAGAATGTGCATGCGCAGAGTGCATATGGTAAGATGCCTGATGGGTCTTTTTGGAAATTTCAAATCGTGATGTTACAGCCATAGAAATCCTCGTTTCTGAACAATTTTATAAAATTTTGTTCGGATGTTTTTTGAATGTAAAATGGTAAAAATGCACAAAAAATCATAATGTGTTTGCGTAATATTAACATATACTATATTTTACACCTAAAATAATCAGTAAACAAGAGCGAAAATCACTATTTTTTTGTAGAAAAGGCGGGATGTTTGTGATAGATTAGTGTCATTGGAGAGATTTAACAAAAATGTAACACGAATTTTACATTTTTGATTAAAAATTGACAATAGGGCTAATTTCACGAGAGGAGAGTAATTATGAAGACTAAAAAGTCAAAAAGAGTAATGGCGGTCGTAATGGCAGTTTTACTCACAGTAGGTATTATGCCTATGGACTGGGCTGTAACGAAGGCAGCAGCAAGTACAGTCCACTCTTTTGATGCAACAGCGCAGGCTTCAGTTGGGGATGACAAAGCCGTGATTGCAGAGGGAACAACATTTAATGACGGGTACTTTAAAATCGTAGGAAAAGTGACCCAGAGAACTAACAGTGACGGAAGCATAAAGGCTTACGAACTGGCATCTAAGGCAACAGGTGCCGTGCAGTTTACAACGGAAAGCGCTTCTTCCGTAGTAGTAGGTTTAAGCAGTACGGGCGGTTCGAATGAATCCGCAGTGGCACTGATTAATACAGCGGACAACAGTGTGGTTGCAGAAGATGCAGGAACAACCGTTGTAGCAGGAACAAAAAAGACCGAGTTAAAGTATACAGCATTACCGGCAGGTACCTATCAGGTTGTATCACCGGAAGATGCAGACCGCAACAGAGCGTGCAGATTCTTTGATATTACAGTTGAGGAAGAAGAAGCTGCCGCAGTTACAACAACATATGCGTTTGCGGTTGCAGACCTTGCACCGGCAGATTACGGTGTAACAGCAGATAAAGCAGCAATTGCCGAAGGAACAGCTTTTGCTTCTGATTATGTAAAGACTGTCGGAACCGCAACATTCAGAACAAAGAGTTCTTCCGATTTCAGTGCATTAAAGGCAATTGAACTTGGCTCAAAGGCATCCGGTGCATTACAGTTTACTGTAACAGGTACTGCTTCAGTATCTTTTGAAGCAAGCAGTACAGGCGGTTCGAATGAATCGGCAATTGCACTTGTAAACACAGCAGACAACAGTACGGTTGCAGAAGATGCAGGAACAACTATTGTTAAGGGAACAAACGCAACAAAGCTTACATACAGCAGCTTACCGGCAGGTACTTATCAGATTGTTTCACCGGAAGATGCAGACCGTAACAGAGGTGTCAGAGTGTTAAGCTTCACAGCGGAACAGACAGCAAGCGGCGAAAGACCGGCAAGAAAAGCATGGGAAGACGTAGCAGCACCGGCAATCGGTGAGATTACGGCAGCAGACGGTAAAATTACAGTTCCGTTTACAATGGTAATCGGCTATGACGGTGCAGACAGTGTATCCGTTGATATGAAGAATACGGCAGGAACAGTTGTAGCCACAGAAAATTATGCAAAAGATGCAACAGAAGGTGTAGTTACGTTTACACCGGCTGCAAGCGGTGATTATACATTTACAATTACAGCAGCAAGAAAAGATGAAGCAGACAAGACAGGAACAGATAAGGAATTTAAGGGTTTTGAACTTCCGCTTGCAAAGCCGTCTTTCCAGAGTGCAACAAGCCAGGGCAGCGGTAAGGTTTCACTCGTATGGGACGAAGTGACAGAAGCTTCTTCTTATGAAGTATCATACAGCGAAAACGGAACAGACTTTACACAGCCTGTATCTGTAACAGGAACAGAATATGTCGTTTCAGGATTGACAGTCGGCAAGGAATATACTTTCAAGCTGACAGCAGTCAGAGTATTACCGGCAGCCGTTTCAGAAGCTGCAACGATTACAGCAAAAGCGACTGCAGAAGCACAGCAGGTATGGGCTTTTTCAGCATTCGGCCAGGGCGTCAGCTCAGATGAAAAGAATGCAGGCTATGAAGGCAGTGCAAATGACGGAAAGGTAACACTTTGGAATTTAAACAGCAAGGGTAAGATTGTACCGGCTTCTACAGACGGTTTATCCTTCTACTATACAGCCATTCCTTCTAATATGAACTTTACATTGTCAGCAACCGTAACAGTTGATGAATGGACACTGACAAACGGTCAGGAAGGCTTTGGTTTAATGGCAGCCGACAGAGTTGGTAAGAACGGTGATTCTTCTGTATTCTGGAACAACTCCTATATGGCATCTGTCACAAAGGTTGAATACTATGTAAACGCAGATGGCAGCATGGCATTAGACACGATTAAGCAGGGCGGCACAACAGCACCGGATGGTTCTGTAAAGGCAACAATGAAGTTAGGTATCGGCTCACAGGAAAAGACAGGTGTTACAAAGGCAAACCTTTCTAAGCTGGAAGCAAACGATACAGCAACCGTAAACAATGAATTCAGTTCAAAGATGACAACACTGGAAAGCTCTGGTGTAACGGGAAATCTGATTGGCAATGCAACAAAGGATGTTACAGGAACTGTTGAGAATCCGCTGACAACCTTTAAGATGTCTATTCAGAAAAATAACACAGGTTATTTCGTAAGCTATACCAACGAAGCAGGCGAAACTGTGACAAAGAAATACTATGACACAAAGGCATTGGAACAGTTAGATGAAGACAATGTATATGTTGGTTTCTTCGCTTCAAGAACAGCAAAGATTAGCGTAACAGACATTAACTTAACAACGGTTTCACCTGAAAATGATGTAGCAAAAGAAGAACAGCCGGTTACAACCGTAGCACCTTCATATAAAGTAACATCTGCTTCTGTATCCAATTCAGAAAGCTACAAGTTATCTTATGTAGCCAATGCAGACGGTCACGTTGTTGTTACTGCAGCAGACGGAATGGTCATTGCAGATGAAGATGTAACAGCCGGTCAGAAATATGTATGGGAAACGACATTAACATTAGGTGAGAATACATTTACAGTAACAATGACACCGGTGGAAGGTTACAGACCAAGTGAATTTGAAGTATTGGATTCTTATGAAGCTTCAACATTTACTTATAAGGTAACATACAACAAGTTTGACGGCGACGTGATTTATGTCGGACCGGATGCGACATCAGACGGTGTCGGTACAAAGGAAAATCCGATTGACATTTACACAGCAGTAAAATTTGTTTCACCGGGACAGAAGATTGTACTTCTTTCAGGTACATACAATTTAGAATCAACAGTTACGGTACAGCCGGGTATCGACGGTACGGAAAGCCAGCCAATCATTATGGCAGCAGAGTCTTCTACAGACAGACCGGTATTTGATTTCGGCAAGAACTGTGAAGGTATGGTATTAGCCGGTGATCACTGGTATTATCAGGGATTTGATGTAACAAATTCAGCAAATGCAAAGGATGGTATCAGACTTTGCGGAAGCAGCTGTACAGTAGATAACGTACGGACTTATCACAACGGTAACACCGGTTTACAGATCAGCCGTTTTACATCAACAGATACTAAAGAAGAATGGCCAAGCAACAACTTAGTATTAAATTGTACATCATACGGCAATGCCGATGAGGGTTACGAAGATGCAGACGGATTTGCAGCAAAGCTGACAATCGGTGAAGGAAATACATTTGACGGCTGTATCGCATACAACAATGCAGATGACGGATGGGATTTATTTGCAAAGGTAGAAACAGGCTCAATCGGTGCTGTAACAATCCAGAACTGTGTAGCTTATGGCAACGGTTATCTGGAAGACGGTACTGATGCCGGCAACGGTAACGGATTTAAGATGGGTGGTTCAAGTATGTCAGGATACCACAAGTTAATCAATTCCGTAGCATTTGATAACAAGGCAAAGGGTATTGATTCTAACAGCTGTCCGGATATTCAGGTAACCAATTCTACATCATACAATAATGGCGGTTCAAACGTAGCCATGTATACAAATGATGCAGCAAATACCGATTTTATGGCAACAGGTGTTCTTTCATGGAGAACTCAGAAGACAAGTGTGAATGAAACATTTAAGTTCAAGGGTACACAGGATGCTTCTAAGGTATATCAGTCAAGCAACTATTTCTGGAACTGCACGGAAGCAGGAACCAATAATAGTACAACAGCCGTAACGGCAGACTGGTTTGTATCTACAGACACAAAGATGAATTATGACACACACGTATATGCAGCGATTCCGGTTACAAGAAACAGTGACAATACAATCAATATGAACGGCTTACTGGTACTTACAGCCAATGCAAAGGCTGGCGCTGTTGTAGGCGGTCAGGCTTCTGCAAAGATTGATTTGAGCGGTAAGATGACAGGTGGTCTGTTATTCCAGAAGACAACAGGCAGTGAATCTGTAGAAACAGGTGATATGGCAAATATGATGCTTTATATCCTCTTACTGCTTGGCGCAGCAGGTGTATATGCAGTTTCTAAGAAAAGAAAGCACGCATAGGCATGATACCGGATTCAGACGAATATAAACGAATATAAAAGTCAAGGAACCCCTTTATTGAGGTGACTTAATAAGGGGGTTCTTTTCTTAAAGAAAATATATATCCATACAATTTAAAAGATTGATAAAGGATATGTGTTTTCCTTTGGAAAAGAACAAAAAGGGAGGTTTTTTTACAATGATTAAAAACAGAAGGACAAGCGGACTGCTGAGCATGGCATTGGCAACATGTCTGGTTGTAAGTGCAGTACCGGTACAGACAGTGGATTCTATTTTGGGAAATGCAGCAGGAAGGGTAACAGCTTATGCTGAGGAAACGGCGCAGAGTACAAAGCCGCTTACAACACTTTGGAAAACGCAGGAAGTCGGTACACACGAGGGAACAGGAACTTATGCGTATGATGCAGCAGCAAAGACTGTAACGGTAAACGGTGCCGGTACAAAATTTGATAAATCAGCAGGAAGTGATGATTTATTCTACGCTTATTTTGAGGGTAAAGGAGATTTAACCATTACAGCGAAGATGACCGTCAATAATAACGGCAATGCAGGATACGCAGGACTGTTAATCCGTAATGCCGCAGATGAAGCGGGAAGTGCCAGTGCAGCACTGTATGCAGATTTTGCAAATGGAAGCAAGAATCAGATCCGTTACGGATACCATAAAGAAGCAGCAGGCGGCGGTGCATCACAGGTCAATACGGCAGTCACAACCGCTTCTTCTGACATTTATATTAAATTAGAAGTTTCAGAGAATAAAGCAACCTATCACGTTGCTTCGACAGCTGATTTTTCAGATGAAAAGGTAAAGACACAGACAATTTCCGGATTATCAGCAAAGACAATCGGTTTCTTTGCAACAGAAGGAGTAACTGCAGAATTTTCGGATGTAACGGTAACTTCTGCATATACAACGGATGACGGTGCAGATGTTAAAAAGCAGATTTTTGATTCAGAGGCAGGAGAAGTGAACTTCTCACAGTCAAGCAGTAAAGATTACTCAGGAAATTATGATGCCGGAAATTCCTTTGAAACTTCCGCAAACGGCAATATTTTATCCGTAAACCATACAAGAAGTGCGGCAGTTAAGGGAAATATCAGGGATGATAAGGGAATGGATTACATATTATTTCCGGAAACATCAGAAGATATGACGATTTCAGCAGATATTACAGTGACAAAGCTGGATTCCGGTACAGATAAGCAGGGGCTTGCCATCGGACAGTTTAACGCGAAGACCGGCAGCGCCATGAAGTGTGACGTATTACATATCCAGAAAAATATTGTGATTCAGCATACATTTTCAACGGTCAGCGGAACGGGTAACTGCGGTTCTCCAAGGGTTGGCAAAAAAACTGACACAGCAAACGGATATGAGCTGGGCGGCACATATACACTGACTTACACAAAGAGTGGCAATACCGCTAAAATGCAGGTTGTAAGCGCAGACGGAACGGTGCTTATGGGTTCAGAAGCAAATCCGGGCGAATTTGACCTGACACAGTCTTATGCAGACCTGCAGACAGGACAGACAGTACGCTATGGTCTGGCATTTTCAGGTGTTACGGCAGAAATCAGTAACCTGACCTTAAAGAATGCAGAAGGTACGGTTGTATATGACCAGAACGATTATTATGTTGCAGTCGGTGTTGCACCGGTGATTACAAATGCCGCAACAGAAGTGGCTTCTGACAGAAAGAGCATGAATATTACATGGGATGTCGCAGAAGAAGGCTCAGGCAATATTAAATATGCCGTATATGTATCAAAGGATGGCGGTGAATATACAAAGATTTCTGATTCTAAGGTGAACAGCTTCAGTTATGCCGGAATGGACGGCGACGGAAACTATCAGTTTAAGATTGTGCCTTATGGCGGAACAACAATGGGAACAGCCGTAGAAACTGAAATAACGGACTATCAGGCACCACTTGCACAGGCTGAATTAACAGCCGCAGGCAGCAAATCTAAGGTAGAACTGTCATGGAATGCCGTAGAAGGTGCATCTTCTTATGATGTATACAGAAAACTGGGTTCTGACGGTGAAGCAGTGCTGGTTAAGACAACAGCAGAGAATGCATTTACAGATACAGATGTTGTCGAAGAAGAACCGTATTATTACTATGTTATAGCAAAAAATGACAAGAATACAAGTAATCCGTCAGCAACGATGCAGGTACTGACATCAGACGGTCATACAGGTGCTTATGTATATGAAAATGAAGCAACAAAACTGACAGTAGCATATAAGTCCAATGATACTGTTTTTGATGATAATGCACTGCTGGTTCTTACAGCAGACGAAGCAGGAACAGCACAGCTTTATGTAAATGACGTGCTGGCAGATACCAAAACTGTCGGTGCGGGCGATGAAATGAAGTTTGAACCTAAATTAAAGAAAGGCAGAAATGACGTTACTGTTATATTTACTGATGCAGAGGGAAATGCGACAAGAAAGACATTTAATTTTGTTGCAAACCCGGATGTTGATATTGTTGTAGATGCGGCATATACAGGCGAAGACGGTGCAGAGTCAGACGGACTGCCGGTATATAAGACTGTTCAGGCAGCAGTCAATGCAGTGCCGGAAGATAATGCAGAAGCCAAAGTGATTTACATTAAAAATGGTGAATATAATGAACGTGTTGAAGTAAAATCACCATATGTAAGTCTTCTCGGACAGGACAGTGAAAAGACCCATTTATTCTATTCTGTATGTGTTGCCAACGGAAATGCAGACAGTATGTGGAACCGTAATGCAATGTATGTAGATACGGCAGCAACAGGCTTCACAGCAGAAAATCTGACGGTTGAAAATTCATATGACTATACAAACGGTTCGGACCAGCAGGCAGATGCCCTGTGTATTGTGGCTGACCAGACAGCATGTATTAATGTAAGATTAATCGGCTATCAGGATACCCTGCTGACCGATACAAGAACGAAAGATGAAAACGGCAATTATGCTGTGACAAGACAGTATTTCAATAAATGTTATATTACAGGTAATGTTGACTTTATCTATGGTGCAGGTACTTCCGTATTTGAAGACTGTGATATTGTTGCAAGATATACAGAATACAAATCAGACGGATGCTATACAGCCGGAAGAACATATGCTTCCACACCTTACGGATACGTATTTAACAACTGCCGCTTCCTTGCAGAAGAAGGCGTAGCAGACGGCGCATACAGAATGGCACGTCCGTGGGGCGCAGATGATTCAACAACATTTATGAACTGTTACTTAGGCAGGGCGATTTCGCTGGAAACATCTTACGGCGACATGAGCGGTAACTTAGCTGAAAATGCAAGATTTGCAGAATATGGTTCTTACGGTCCGGGATATACAGTAAATAATAAGCGCCCATACCTGACAAGTGCACAGGCAGCAAACTTTAAGACGGACACAGTCATGGGGGACTATGATTACAGTGCAAGAACTGCCACATTGTATGGAACACAGCAGGAAGAACCGAAAACAGATATAACGGTTGTTGATAAGGCAGAGGTTGTTAAGAATGTAGCGGTTGATGAAAATGCCGTAATTAAAAATGCAGCCGGTGAAACCGTAAATCCGGGAGAAGTCAGTGTTGTCATTGAAAAAGCCGGAAACAGCGTAATTGACTCAATTATGAAAGGCTTTACAGCTGGCGGAATATTAATTGCTGACGGAAGTACAGTGGATTATTATGACATTGAATTACAGGATGAGAACGGTCAGGCAGTTATGCTTGAAAGCGGTAAAATCCAGATTACATTTGCTTATAAAGAAGGAATTGATTACAGCAAAGTGAATGTAATTGTATATCATCTGAATGAAAAGACCGGTGTCATTGAAAAGCTGGAAACACAGCTTACAAGTGAAGGCATCCGTTTTGAGGCAGACAGCTTCAGTCCGTTTGCAGTATACTATGAAAATAAAACGGTACAAAAAGATGATATTACCAAGCCGGATGACACAAAGAAAGATGATACAAAAACAGACGATGTAAAGAAGGATGATGCAGGTTCAGGAACACAGCAGGGTGAGAATACCGATGATGTGTCAGAGAAATCAGAAAATGCACAGCAGTCTGCGGATACAGGCGTACAGACAGGGGATACAGCCAATGGATTTGGATTCCTTGCGGCAGCAGTTGCAGCGGCAGGAGCAGGTGCTTATGAATTTCTTAGAAAAAGAAAGCTGATTCGCAGATAAAAAAGATAATTACTCAAATTTGATAGCCCGCGGGGCTGCCATGGAAATTCAAAAATTTCGTGGCAGCCTTTTTGCATTGCCGGTAGACGGTTTTGGGAAAGATATATGTAAGAATTTGCATATAAATTGATATAAGAGTGAAAAATATGTAAAATGCACAAAAAATGTGACAAATATCAGTAGTTGAGTAGCAAAAATAACTGCAATCATGGTTGACTATCTGATTTAAAAATAATATAATAAAAACAATTGGTGAAAACTTATAAAAGTTTTTTAAAAAGTTCGTGATTTTTTAAAAATGTGCTAAAAATACGAGGCTTCAGGAATGCTTTTATAAAAACACTAAAAACAAATCAGGAGGACGATTATGAGAAGAAAGGTGACAAAGGCAGCAGCGCTTTTATCAGCAGTACTGATGGCTAGCAGTTCTGTACCGTATGGTGTGTTAATACCTTACAATGTATTGGCAGAAGAAGTAAGTGCAGATGCCGGAGCAGCAGTACAGGAGGAAACAGCAGCAACTGTAGGCAGCGTAACCAACATTAAGACATGGGATGCAGCAGGCTTACTGGCAGCAGCAACAACAGAGGATAGTGGCTTATCCTTAAAGGGTGACGGCTGGACAACTGGAACAGATACAGCCGGAGCAGAAGCATTTGGAACAGGAGATTATGTAAAGGCAGGAGGTGTAAAGCCGACACCAAATAATGGCGCAGTTCCGACAGCAGGATGCTACTTACAGTATACAGCGACCGACAGCGGTAAGCTGACAATTATGGAAAAGACACAGAAGTCTAATAAGAGCTTCTATGTTGTAGATTCAGACGGTGTTGTAAAAGACACAAAGACATCAGGTTCAGCAAGTACATACGATACCATTACAATTGATGTAGAAGAAGGCAAGACCTATTATGCATATATGTCAGGTTCAACAGCCAATATCTTTTCGGTATCTTTAGCAGTTGGTGAAAAGAAACAGACTGCATGGGCAGATGTTGCAGCACCGGTAATTAACAGTGTAACAACAGATGAAGCCGGAGATTTCGTTGTAGACTTCTCAGCAGTCATTGATGCATACAAGGGTGCTGATGATGTAAAGGTTACAATGTTACAGGATGGTCTGGAAGTATCTACACAGACATTTACAAAGCAGGCAGATACAGCTACATTTGCACCATACCGTTCAGGTACTTACACATTCGTAGTGGTTGCACAAAGATATGGCGAAGCTGATAAGGCAAGTGAAGTTTATACATACAAGGATTATGTACTGGCAGTGAAGAAGCCGGTTATCACATGGGCACAGAACAAGGGTAACGGCGATGTTTACTTAGACTGGATTAATATTGAAGATGCAGATTCTTATTCTGTAGCTTATAAGGAATCCGGAAACACAGCAGATTACCACGGTTGTAGAATCAGCATTATCTGCAGAAACAGGAAATTACACACTGACAGGACTGACAGCAGGCAAGTCTTATGATATCCAGATTAAGGCACTCAGAAAGTCAGACGGTTTTGAATCAGTTTATACAGAAAAAGATTTTGAAGTGACAACAGCAGAAGAACAGCCATGGTATACAGCAATCGTAGGTTCTGCACAGGCAGGTGATGTTACATTTACAACGGCTGACGGTCAGACAGATAACGTAAAGCTTTCTGTTTCTGATAACAGTGCTTCAAAGGGTAATAATCAGGAATCACCGGCAATTGCAGGAACAGCCGGAACACTGGAAGTTAAGGGACAGGCAAGTGGTAAGATTTCCGATGATGAAGACGGATTTACATATTACTATACAAAGATTGACCCGAACAAAGAAAACTTCAAGCTGAGTGCAACATTTGAGATTACGGATACTTCTCTCACACCGGATAATCAGACCGGTTTTGGTATTGTTGCAGCCGATGCACTTGGATTAAATGTATGGGGCAATCCGGATTATGTACATAAGTATTTCAACTACGCATCTTCTATGATGTTTAGCTCAAAGCAGAGTAATCCGTTTATGAGAACGGTTACAGGTTATACATCAGCTGATACATCAAGCAATGACGGTGTAGAAAGAACTGTAACGAACTCTAAGTTTACAGATCAGACAGCAAAATTTGAAGTAGGTAACAAATATACATTTTCGTTAGAAAAGACAGATGAAGGTTATACAGCAACCTGCAACGGTTCAGAACAGAAGCTTTCTGATAACTCCTTTACATCTGTACAGGAAGATGGAACAGTTGTAGTTGGTATTGCAGTATCCAGAAAGGTATCTGTAAAGGTATCTGATGTTGAATTTTCGAAGTCTGAAAGCAAGGGTATTACATCAAATGACAACGGTGATGAAAAGGTTACACCGGACGGAAGAGTATACTCAACAAGCACAAGCGGTTCTGCAAATTACGAATACATCTATGTACCAAATTGTGCAGGTACACTGACAGTATCAAACGGTGATACAGATGTAGTTGTAGATCAGGCAGTTGCTGCAAATGAAGTTGTAAGAGTAAATGTTCCGTTAAACAACGGAAAGAATACTGTAAAGTCAACATTAAAGCCAACAGCAGCAGATAACATTGCAAGCACAGTAGCAGTTATTAAGGAAACAGTTGTTGATCATCAGTCATACGGACAGGAAGGTCAGACAATCATTGTATCCGCAGATGCTGATGCAGAAGGTAAGGGAACAGAAGAAAGCCCGATGAGCCTGTCTAATGCATTAAAGTATGCACAGCCGGGTCAGACCATCTTCTTAAAGAATGGTACATACAGCGGTGCAAAGGTTGAAAGAAGTGTCAGTGGTACAGCAGATAAGAATATCAACCTTGTAGCAGAATCACTTTCTACAGACGGAACAGACGGTGTAGTATTTACAGGTGAAGTAAGGCTCACAGGTTCATACTGGCATGTATATGGTCTGTATGTAAAAGATTCAGCAGGTGTAGGTATCCAGATTTGCGGTAACTACAATACAATTGAAATGTGTACAGTAAACCACGCAGCAAATTCAGGTATCCAGATCAGCCGTGAAGGCGGTGCTGATAATGATGCCGGAAGAAAAGGCAAGTTATGGCCTACAGGCAACCTCATTAAGAACTGTGAATCATTTGATAACTGTGATGCAGGACGTAATGATGCCGATGGTTTTGCAGCAAAGCTGACTTGTGGTGAAGACAATAAGTTCTATGGCTGTATCAGCCATAACAACATTGATGATGGCTGGGATTTATATGCAAAATCCGTATCCGGTGAAATCGGTGCTGTAACAATTGAAAACTGTGTAACTTATAACAACGGCTGGCTGACAACAGATGATGTAACAGCTAAAGGCTATGAATACGGCGAAGGTAACGGCTTCAAGCTTGGCGGTGGTCAGATGAAGGGTGCACATGTTTTAAAGAACAGTATTTCATTTGACAACCATGCAAAGGGTATTACTTCAAACAGCTGCCCTGACTGTAAGATTATTAACTGTATTTCTTACAACAACTCACTGGATAACAGTGCATACAATGTAGGTTTAAATACAAAGGATTCTAACATCAAGGCTTGGGAAGTAACAGGATTAATTTCATTAAACAACAGCAAGAATACAAAGCTGGAGGATTTAATCCCATTTGCACTTCACAGTGAAAACAACTACATTTATGACGGTTCCGCTTCTTATAATAATAAGGGTGAACAGGCTACAGAAGACTGGTTTGAAAGTGTAGATACGTCTGTAAAACCAACAAGAAATGAAGACGGTACAATCAATATGCACAACCTGCTTCTCTTAAAGGATACTTCTAAGAACACAGGTGCGGTATTAGATGTAACAAGTGATGCAGCAAAATCCGTAAAACCGGCAAAGACAACGGTTGTTGAAGAAGAAAAGGTTGTATATGAAATGCGTCAGGATGCAGACGGCAACTGGCATTACTATGCAAATGATAAAATTGCAACGGATTACTGCGGCATGGCATTAAACGAATACGGCTGGTGGTATATCAAGAACGGTGATGTAGACTTTACATATACCGGTATGGCATGCAATGAATACGGCTGGTGGTACTTCAATAACGGACAGCTTGATTTATCATTCTACGGTCTTGCAAACAATGAATACGGAACATGGTTCTACACAGACGGACAGTTAAACTTCGGCTTTACAGGAATGATTATTCCGGATGACGAGTGGCTCTATGTTCAGAACGGACAGGTACTGACAGATTACACCGGAATGGCATTAAATGACTATGGCTGGTGGTACTTCAAGGATGGTAAGGTTGACTTTACCTATACCGGAATGGCAGTGAATGAATATGGCTGGTGGTATTTCAGCAATGGACAGATTGATTTTGGCTATAACGGATTTGCCACAAATGAATACGGTACATGGCTGTTTACAGACGGTATCTTAAATACAGGCTTTACAGGCATGACATTAAACGGCGATACATGGGTATATGTTACAGATGGTTATATCAGTAATACCTATACCGGAATGGCATTAAATGACTATGGCTGGTGGTACTTTAACAATGGTGTTCTGGATTTAAGCTATACCGGAATGGCATTAAATGAATACGGCTGGTGGTATTTTAACAATGGTCTGCTTGATTTAACATTTACGGGTGTCGGCAGTAATGAATACGGCGACTGGTACTTTAAAGACGGAACAATCGCTTTTGATTATTCAGGTACAATTAGCTTTGGCGGACAGGATTATACCGTAACCAATGGATATGCTGTAAAAGCATAAATCTGACAAACTAAGATTGAATTTATAAAAAGACCGGCAGAGGTGCAGCGCATTGCAGCATCTCTGCCGGTTTTTCTATTTAACAAAAAACCTTAACAAAAAACCATGTAATATTTTATTGAAACAGGTTGGATACAATGGTATAATGAAAATAATTAGATATGAAAAAAGTGACATAGACGACACGAGAAAACAGCAGTAAGGAGGAACAACATATGATTCAGGCAATGGTCAAAAAATTGAATGGGAAAAGACTGCGGCAGCGTATTTCATCTGCAATTTTAATAGTTGCAATATTGGTAAGTTTTTCTGGTATTCTTGGAGGAACTGCCATGTTAGTAATGGGTGTCCAGTACAATCACGCATTAACCAATTATGGTTTTTCACAGGGTGATATCGGTAAGATGATGATTACATTTGCAGACACTAGAAGTAACCTGCGGGCGGCAATCGGTTATCAGGATAAGACACTGGTACAGGAAACCTACGAAGCGTATGAAACAAAGAAGCAGGCATGTAAGGATTATGCAGTTATAGTAGAAGAAACAGTTGCTTCCGCTGAAGAACGTAAATTGTATGATCAGATTATGAGCGGTATGGAAGATTATTTTACATCAGCTGATAAGGTAATACAGATGGGTAAAGATGTAACGAATATCGATCAGAGAAATCAGGCACAGCGACTGGCAAAAGATGAAGTGGTACCGAAGTACGAAGCAATTTATGAGAATATGGTACAGCTGCTGGACGCGAATACCAGCGAAGGTAACAAATTGGAAATTAATTTAAAGGTATTAACATATGTCTTACTGGCGGTAGTTGTTCTTATTATTATTGTAGCAATTTTAATCGCAAGGAAGCTGGGCGATGCGCTTGCGTTAAATATTGTAAATCCGCTCGATGCACTGGCAGAACGTTTCAAGACCTTTGCACAGGGTGATTTGACAAGTGAATTTCCGGTAATGGAATCAGAAGATGAAGTATCTGATATGGTTACTGTTGCAAAGGATATGGCAGAGAATCTGTCAGCAGTTATTAAGGATGTTAATTACCGTATGGAACTGATGGCAAAGAATGATTATACAGGTTCGTCTGCAATTCCTGAAAAGTATCTGGGTGATTTTGCAGCCATGAATGATGCAATCCATCAGATGAACGAAGATATGAATGATACAATGCGCCACATTGAAGAAGCTGCCGCTCAGGTATCTATCGGTGCAGGTAACCTTGCAGAGGGGTCACAGAGCCTTGCAGAAGGTTCTACAGACCAGGCCGGTGCAGTTGAAGAATTACTTGCCTCTTTTGCAAGTATTACAGAAGGTGTAGAACATACACATGACAGTGCAAGCGTTTCGTATGATTTATCTGTGAAATATGCAAAAGAAGCAGACAGAAGCCAGCAGGAGATGCAGGCGGTTACGGAAGCTATGCAGCGTATGAGTGAAATGTCTCAGAAGATTGAAAGCATTATCGGTGAAATCGAAGAAATTGCTGAACAGACCAATCTGCTTGCATTAAATGCTTCTATTGAAGCCGCAAGGGCCGGAGAAGCCGGACGCGGATTCGCTGTTGTTGCAACACAGATTGGCAAGCTTGCTGACGAAAGCGCTCAGTCTGCAGTGAATACAAGAGAACTCATTATGAATTCTATTCAGGAAATTGAAAATGGTAACCGTGCCGTAGAGAAGACTTCTAAGACGATTATTGAACTGGTTCAGGGGATTAATGAAGTCGCAGAAAAGTCTAAAGAGCTAGAGGAGCTTTCAGAAACACAGACAGAACAGATGAAGCAGGCTGAAGCCGGTGTTAATCAGATTTCAGAGGTTGTACAGAGCAATGCCGCTATTGCGGAAGAATCTTCTGCAACAAGTGAAGAGCTTTCAGCAGAATCTATTTCACTGAACGAACTTGTACAGCAGTTTAAGCTGAAAAAGTAATTTTTGACACTGATATCAGAATATGCTAGCATTTAAAAATGCGTAGACACGCAGTGAAAGCATACAGAACAGATAAGCGTGAAGTCATGAAAAATGGACTTCGCGCTTTTTTGCACAGATGTTTGCTTTCGCTCAGAAAAGGAGAAATGCGAAAATCCATAAATCAAAGATTTTCACACAGCATTTTGTGCCGCAGGCGTCACAAAATAGCTTTTATCGCAGAGCCAAATCTGACATTTGGCTCGCGGTTCCTCCGGCATAAATGTCTGCGGAAATGAGGAAAGTATGTATATTATAGCGGGGCTGGGAAATCCCGGCACACAGTATATGGGAACAAGACACAATGCAGGATTTTCTGTGATAGATGCGCTGGCAGATCAATATAATATCAGCGTAGACACACAAAAACACAAAGGGATGATTGGCAAGGGTATGATTGAGGGAGAGAAGGTCATTCTTGTAAAGCCGATGACGTATATGAATCTGTCCGGGGAATGTATCCGTGAAGTCATGGATTATTATAAGGCGGATATCGATGATTTAATCGTTATTTTTGACGACATCAGCTTAGAACCGGGCAAACTGCGTCTGCGGGCAAAGGGAAGCGCAGGCGGACACAACGGTATTAAAAGTATTATCGCGCAGCTTGGCAGTGACCGGTTCAAGCGTGTTAAGTTCGGTGTCGGTGACAAACCGAAGGGCTGGGACCTTGCAGACTGGGTACTCGGAAAATTCCCGGCAGATTTATACGATACACTGCGGGATGCCAATCAGAGAGCCTGCGAAGCGGTTGCCTGTATCATGACAGAGGGTATTACCGGTGCGATGAATAAATTTAATGGATGAAATAAAAATTGTAGAATTGAGGAAGTATGAAAACATTTTTTGAGCCTGTGCAGGGGATGGCAGGGATAGAAGAAATTAAAAAGTCTTTTAGCCGGCTGGGGCATGCGGTAATGGTCAGCGGCTGCATTGACACGCAGAAAGCACATCTGCTGGAAGCACTCGGGGAGCAGTATCCAATCCGGGTCGTGATTACTAGCGATGAGGTCAAGGCAAGACAGCTTCGTGAGGATTGTCTCTTTTTTGATAAGAGCAGTATTTACTATCCTGCCAAGGATTTTATCTTTTACAGCGCCGATGTGCATGGCAACCAGCTTGCGGGAGAGCGGCTTGCATGCATTTACAAAATCATTCAGGCGCAGAAGCATATCAGTGAAGACAGTATTTCAAACGGTAAAACAGAAGGCATACAGCCGGAAAACCAAAATGCGGCGGGACTTACGGTTGTGACAACGATTGACGGCTGTGCTGATTTGCTCGTTCCGCTTGAAAAATATAAAAATGCCACGATTTCATTTGAAAAAGGACAGGTCCTTGATTTAGAAGCGCTTTCAAAAGAACTGGTACAGATTGGCTATGAGCGATGTGCGATTGTGGACGGACAGGGCAAATTTGCAGTGCGCGGCGGTATTATCGACATTTTCCCGTATACGGAAGAAACACCGGTGCGCATTGAGTTGTGGGACGATGAGGTGGATTCAATCCGTTTGTTTGACGTGGAGAGCCAGCGTTCCATTGAAAAGATTGAGCGGTTTGAAGCTTTTCCGGCGACAGAATGCCTGTTAAGCGAAGAAGAAATTGCGCGCGGCAGGGAAAAGTTACAGGAAGAACTGGCAGGACAGCTGACCGCCTTTGGTAATGATAAGAAGAAAAAGACGGCAGAGGATATTGAGAAATGCAACCGTATCCGCAGAAATGTGGCAGATATGGAGCGTACCGGTGATTACAGCAAGGCATTGCGGATGTTTGCAGAGGAACTGACCGGATTTTTAAGCTATTTTCCAAAGGAAGACACGCTGTTTGTATTAGATGAGCCAAACCGCTTAAATGAGCGCATGAAACTTATTTTATATGAATATACGGAAAGTATGAAAAACCGTCTGGAGGGCGGATACATTCTGCCGGGACAGACCGATATGATTCACGGGATTGAAAGCATTTATGCGGGACTTGAAAAGAAACGTACCCTGCTGTTGTCGGCGCTGGATTACAAGCCGGAAAAATTTGCCGTGGCGGAATATGTGCGCATTGATACCCGCAGTATCAGTCCGTACCACAACAGCTTTGAGTATCTTGCGGACGATTTAAAAAAATATAAGCGTTCGGGGTATAAGAGTATTCTGGTGTGCAATTCGAGAACGCGTGCGGCGAGAATTGTGCAGGATCTGGCGGATCTGGGGCTGACGGCGTATTTCAGTGAAGATTTTGAAAATGAAATGCTTGAAGGCACGATTATGGTCACTTACGGCAGTCTGCACAAGGGCTTTGAGTATCCGCTTCTGCGGTTTGTCGTGATTGCGGAAAATGATATTTTTGCAAGCAGGCAGAAAAAACGTGAAAAGAAGAAAAAGTATGACGGAAAGTCGATAGCCGGTTTTAACGAACTGAATATCGGCGATTTTGTCGTGCATGAAAGTCACGGACTGGGTGTGTATAAGGGTATTGAAAAAATTACGGTCGAGGGCGTGGAAAAGGATTATATCAAGATTGAATACGCCGGAAACAGTAACCTTTATGTGCTGGCGACACAGCTTGACCGTTTACAGAAATATGCGGCGGCGGATACAGAAAAGAAGCCGAAGCTCAATAAGCTGGGGACACAGGAGTGGAATAAAACAAAATCCAAGGTACACGGTGCGGTTGAAGAAGTGGCAAAGGATCTGGTTGCGCTGTATGCGGCGCGGCAGAAGGAAAAGGGCTATCAGTTTGGACCGGATACCGTATGGCAGAGGGAATTTGAAGAAATGTTTCCGTATGAGGAAACGCAGGATCAGCTGACGGCGATAGAAGACACCAAGCGTGATATGGAAAGTACCCGCATTATGGACCGTTTAATCTGCGGTGATGTCGGCTATGGCAAGACTGAAGTCGCAATCCGTGCGGCATTTAAAGCGGTACAGGAGGGCAAGCAGGTGGCATATCTTGTGCCGACAACCATTCTTGCCCAGCAGATTTACAACACCTTTGAACAGCGGATGAAAAATTTTCCGGTGACGGTGGCACAGCTGTCAAGCTTCCGTACAAGCAAGGAAATCAAGGAAAGTATTTCCGAATTAAAAAAAGGTTTTGTAGATATTGCAATCGGTACACACAGACTGTTATCCAAGGATGTGGAGTTTAAGGACCTGGGACTGTTGATTATTGATGAGGAACAGCGTTTTGGTGTAACCCATAAGGAAAAGATTAAGAAATTAAAAAATGATGTGGATGTCATGACGCTCAGTGCGACCCCGATTCCTAGAACACTGCATATGAGCCTTGTCGGTATCCGTGATATGAGTGTACTGGAAGAACCGCCGACAGACCGCGTGCCGATACAGACCTTTGTAACGGAACATAACGATGAAATGATCCGGGAGGCGATTCACAGAGAACTGGCAAGAAACGGGCAGGTGTATTATGTATACAATCGTGTCCGCAGCATTGATGAGGTGGCGGCACACATTGAGGAACTGGTGCCGGAGGCCAATGTCGCCTATGCACACGGTCAGATGGAAAAACGTATGCTTGAAAAAATCATGTACGAATTTATCAACGGAGAAATTGACGTCTTAATTTCAACCACGATTATCGAAACCGGTGTGGACATTTCAAATGTCAATACCATGATTATCGAAGATGCGGATAAATTCGGACTTTCACAGCTTTACCAGTTACGCGGGCGTGTCGGACGAAGCAGCAGAACGTCCTATGCATTTTTATTGTACCGCAGGGACAGAATGCTCACGGAAGTGGCAGAGAAACGTTTAAGTGCGATTCGTGAATTTTCGGATTTCGGCTCCGGTTTTAAGATTGCGATGAAAGACCTTGAAATCCGTGGCGCAGGAAATGTGCTTGGACGCTCCCAGCATGGGCATATGGCGGCGGTTGGATATGATTTGTACTGTAAAATGCTCAACGAAGCGGTTCAGGAAGAAAGAGGAATGGAACAGGCAGAAGAGTTTGAGACTACAATTGATTTGGAGATGGATGCCTACATTCCGCCAAAATATATTCCAAATGAATATCAGAAGCTGGATATTTACAAACGGATCGCGGCGATCGAGAACCGGGAAGAGTATGAGGATATGATGGAAGAACTGCTGGACCGTTTTGGAGAACCACCGAAGATGGTGCAGAACCTCC
>ERZ840517.1331-NODE-1331-length-26784-cov-20.438288_pt1 | contig 26784 bp, 24 predicted proteins | sample MGYA00519876_ERZ840517 | MGnify/ENA primary metagenome ERZ840517 (study PRJEB31850, sample SAMEA3708882) | human gut metagenome | biome: human gut; feature: human-associated habitat; material: faeces | place: China | collected 2014 ... | reverse complement strand
CAGTTCAGGCAGCTAACGGTACAAACTCTGAGTCTGACCGTACAGCTATCCAGAACGAGATTGATCAGTTAACAACTGAGATTGATCGTGTATCTGAGACAACCAAGTTCAATGAGACATACTTATTGAAGGGTGATAAGAGCTTGGATAAGAAATACACATATAGCTATGGTAATTTTGCCAGCGCACAGACAGGTGCAGCTACCATGAGTGCTGCTGCAAATGGATTAACAGCAAAATTTACTGCTGGAACCGTTGATTCACAGAAAACTCAAGATGAGCAGAATGAATTGTTAATGGCATTAAGAGATCAGGGTGTAAAGATTTCTTCTGAAGCCACAGCTACTGCTGGCGATGGAATAACATATTCTATTTCTTTGACAGGTTCTGCGGCAGATAAGTTTACTGCAACTCTTAAAACAGGAACTAAAGATACTTTTGAGATCAAAGATAAAGCGGGGACAACTATTGGAACCTTAAAAGCTGAAGGCTCTGACTTGACTGCTGGTACTGCTGGTACTTCATCTGCATCTGTTGTTGCAACTGATATAACAGCAGCTAGAGCAACACAAGCAACAGCAAAATATTATGATAAAGATGGTAATGCCTTACCTGCAAATGCTTTGTCAAGCTATTTCACTACTGATGCAGCTGGAACAACATCCGCAAGAGCCGACGCACCACAGGTGTATGATGCTGTTGGAAATAAGACAACTCTTGCAACAGGTGATGTTAATGCCCTTCAAGATCTCACAGCAGATCTTACTGTAAAACTTCACGTTGGTGCAGATGCAACGGCTAATAATCAGATTTCTATTAACATTGCATCTATGAGTGCAAAAGGTCTTGGTGTTAACGGTCTTAAGGTTGATGGAACAGATGATGCTAATGCATTGAGCGCAATCGATACCATTAAACAGTCTATCCAGATCGTTTCCGATCAGCGTTCCGCTCTTGGCGCCGTTCAGAACCGCTTAGAGCACACAATCTCCAACTTGGATAACGTTGTTGAGAACACAACATCCGCTGAGTCTCGTATCCGTGATACAGACATGGCAGAAGAGATGGTTAACTACTCCAAGAACAACATCCTTCAGCAGGCTGGTCAGTCTATGCTTGCACAGGCAAACCAGGCAAACCAGGGTGTATTGTCCTTGCTTCAGTAATTAACCAGATCTTAGTTGTTTTCGACTCGAACGAACAGAAGCATATTTTTATTACAATGTTTAGAGGGGAAGCCTTTATGGCTTCCCCTCATTGCTTTTTATGCATACGTTATAACTTTTTCAAATATTCTTCCACATTCAAATAGGCCACATCTTCCTGTGTACTCACGTCTGCTTGAACGAGATACGTTAGCTTTAATTCCAACTAATATTCTTTCCGAAACTCTCTTTTGTTCTACAAGTGATAAATCTCTAAATTTATCATCCTGCATAGGCGACTTGATATGTGACTCTGCTTGCGAATATCGAATACCCGGCTGCGAAAACGCAGTTCTTGCTTCTTTTCGATTACAGTCAGCTATCCATCTGGTTTCTACGTCCACCGTCAAATCAAGTAAATCCAAATTTTTTTTATTTCAATCCGATTCGATTCTTGAATTTCAATCTTTCGCTCTTCTTTGTCCTTGATTTCTAACAGAGATTTCAGAGTGTTATTTACTTTTGAAATATCAATACAATCAAGAATATCCGTAGGTGCCGTTCTATCTTTTCTTAAATTGACTGCCGAAATTTTCAAATCACTAGATTGAAATTCTCTGGTCAGCACTTCTACCGCGAATCGATGATCTATATCCTCCACAATGTTATTATCGCATTTGTTAATTCGTTTTTCTCGTACAAATCCCGCAAAGAACGAAAATGATCTGCATATTCATAGTTCTTTAAAGAATGCTGAATATTTCGTGCAATAGCACTATAAACATACTCATCCGTATTTTTTTTAGAAGAAAAAATTTGGGCATTGTCATTATAACGTTTCCCACTAAGACTCATCGTTCCACCATATTAGACATAATTATTAATGCCGGCAATTTCTAGAACTTTTTCAAATTAACGATATCGAATAAATGTTGTATGACACATAATACATCTGTCATATAACGCTTCATCTTTTGTAAACATAAAGCCCAGTGAGTCTGTGCCGGAAAGCACAATTTTCATCGCCATATCCATATCCGCTATCAACTGACGAATCAATGTTGTTTTTCCTGTTCTTCTAAGACCGTACAAAATAAAAACTCGATCAGATACATCTCCATAAATATAGTCATAAAGTTGTTGATAACGTTCGCGTTTTCTCCATTTTATCACAGGCTGGACAAAACATTTCAGTGCATCGCCAATTCTTGTAGTACATCAGGACGAACCAACAATGATTTTGGATGTGGCTTTTACACAGGAGAAAGCTATGATCAGTCCATTTCATTTATTTCTAATTTCAACAAATCGTGTGTTTATTTTTTAGATTTTAATAATGTTGATTTACGCTGTAAAAAGTATAACGTTGATCAAGAATGGATTTTGACAATTGCTTATTATAGAAATGCTTTGTCAAAATATGCAGAGCATCCTATTGTACAAAAGTTAGTTACACAATCTAGGGATTGTGATTATATCATTGCTCCGATTGCAGATAATCGAATGTTTCAGATTATCAATTCGTTTATTGATGGTGAAATTACCGATGAACAATGTAAGCATTGCCTAGCTGCAACTAATTTGGGCTATCAATATGTTTTTGCGACACCAAAATCGACAAAACATTTGAGAAATCACGGGAATTGACGCAAAGCAGTTCCGAAATATTTATCCGCAGATTTATGAATAGCAAAATCTGTAAAAGCATTGATGATGGCGGGATTTTGCAAACAAATATGAATAACTATGATGTTGTTGAACGTGTTCAAGAACAATATGGCGAATCTCAGTACGGTTCCGTAAAATATACTGCGAATGAATTATTTTTAGCATATCACACATTGGATCCGTCACAGGCTATTGAACGGATTTTGGAAGCGAAAAATATTTTGTACGATGATGAAAGAGAATTGCAACGACAATATACAATATTTAAGAGGATTCGAAACGGAAAGCGAATACAGAGATTACCTTTTACTTAATGCAATGAGGGGAAGCCACAAAGGCTTCCCCTCTAAACATTGTAATAAAAATATGCTTCTGTTCGTTCGAGTCGAAAACAACTAAGATCTGGTTAATTACTGAAGCAAGGACAATACACCCTGGTTTGCCTGGTTTGCCTGTGCAAGCATAGACTGACCAGCCTGCTGAAGGATGTTGTTCTTGGAGTAAGCAACCATCTCTTCTGCCATGTCTGTATCGCGGATACGAGACTCAGCGGATGTGGTGTTCTCAACAACGTTATCCAAGTTGTCAATTGTGTGCTCAAGACGGTTCTGAACAGCACCAAGAGCGGAACGCTGCTCGGATACCTTAGCTACTGCATCAGCGATAGCATCAATAGCATATGTTGCAGCATTACCGGAATCATCTGCTACATTTAAGCCTTTGATTCCAAGATATGCAGAGTTCATTGTCTCGATATTAACGCTGATCTTATTTGTCATATCAGCATCAGAACCTACATGCAGATTGAAAGAAAGTCTATCTGCGACCTTTGCAGTGCCTTTTGTAATCGTGAATTCAACACCATCATCTGAAGTGTAGTCAGCTTTTGTCTCAACAGAAACAGATGTTGCATCATCTACACCAATTTTATTGGCGGCAGTTAATTCTGCTGTCATTAATTCAACAGCCTTATCTGCTGAAATAACTGTTGAATCAGCATCATCTATTCCAGTTTTTTTGTTATCGTTTAATACTGTTACTGTTTTATCTCCATATGTTACAGTGCTGCCCTTAACAATTTTGGCATCAATATCAGCAACGTCTTGTCCCTTGGCATCAACCCATTTTGTATCATCTTTTTTATAGGTGTAAGTCGCGCCATCAATCTGAATTGTCTGATCTGCTTTAGCACCTGCCGCTGCAGCTGCTGCGGTCAACTTTTTAGCATCAGCTTCAGAACCGCCAATAGTATATTCTTTACCGCCGATAGTCACCTTTTTACCTGCATCTAATGCTCCTGCTGCAACTTTAAAAGTAGCACTTGTTGCACTATCTGTAAGAGTTCCTTTAAGGCCCGCATCATGACCATTCATATATACATCCTTTGTATCATCGCCACCCTTCAACAAATAAGTCTCATTGAACTTTGTTGTCTCAGCAACACGATCAATCTCAGTAGTAAGCTGTGAAATCTCGTCCTGGATAGCCTGACGGTCAGACTGGCTGTTTGTTCCGTTAGAAGCCTGTACTGCCAACTCGTTCATACGCTGTAACATGCTGTGAACCTCTGTCAAAGCACCTTCAGCAGTCTGTACTGCAGATACACCATCTTCTGCGTTTGTAGAAGCCTGATCCAAACCACGGATCTGCTTTCTCATCTTCTCAGAAATTGTCAAACCAGCTGCATCATCTGCTGCACGGTTGATTCTGTAACCGGAAGAAAGCTTCTCTGTAGACTTAGAAAGAGAATTTGTTGTCATGCCAAGCATTCTGTTAGCGTTCATCGCTGTAATATTGTGTTGTACTATCATAGTAGTTACCTCCTTGTGATAAATGTTCGGGGTGAATCCTTTCGCCCCGGTGTTAATATGTTTCGATATTCCATGAATGGCATGAACCATCTGGAAATATCAAGAATTACATGTTGTTTTGCGGTTGCCTCCTTCCTCTTCAAACAGAAACAATTGTTTACAAAGTGTTGCGTAGAAAGCGTTTTAAGAGTTATACCTTTTTAGAAATGGTAATTATTGATAAATGCCATGTTTATTATGACAAATGAAATAAAATGTTGAAATAATGTCAAAAATATCATATACTAAAATTCAAACAAGCAACATTCAACGATATAGCAGGGTAGGAGGGATATTATTAAGGATACAATCGTTAAAGAGTACATAGGAAACCCGGAGATTTTTGCGGATGTCTTTAACTTTTTTCTGTATGATGGAGAACAAAAGATAAAGCCGGAGAATCTTACGGAGAAGGATGTTACGGAGTTGGTTACGTTGCCGGCAGCAACTGGAGAACATGGATCGTCACGAGAAGTGGACATTAGTACAGAAGGTTCTCAAATGAAGAAGCGTACCAAGAAGAAAACGCGCGACAGTAGTTTGGCGCAGAAACACCGCGATCTGCTAAAGTTTGCAGCAATGATGCAGGACTCTCACGTAAACTATGTGATATTGGGCGTTGAGAATCAGATGGAGGTGCATTATGCAATGCCGGTGCGTAACATGGTTTATGATGCGCTGCAGTATGATAAACAGGTTGCGATGATCGCAGCAGCTAATCGAAGGAATAAGAGGTTTTCCAGTGAAACCATGCGAAATAACGGAGAGTTTTTGTCGGGATTTTTAAGGACAGATAAGATACTGCCTGTTATTACGTTGACATTATATTTCGGGACAGAACCATGGGATGGACCGCTTTCATTGCGGGAAATGTACGACATTAATGACAGTAAATTACTTGACTTCGTTCCTGACTACAGAGTACAATTAATTCAACCAATGACACTATCAGAAGATGATTTTGAGAAGTTTCACACAAGTTTGCGGGAGGTGCTGCAGACGATAAAGTATTCTGTGGACGCTCAGAAGCTAACAGAATATATAACGCAAAATGAACGGATGCATCGTCTTGATCTGTCAGCAGCTAATGTGATCAATACGGTTGCAGGGATAGGATTGGAAATTAGGCAAGACAGGGGGAAAGTGGATATGTGTAAAGCGATTGAGGATCTAAAGGCGGAGAGCAGAGCGGAAGGCCGTGAGGAAGGCCGTGAGGAAGGTCATACAAAAGGCCGTGCGGAAACTATAGAGCAGACGGTAGCCATGCTGAGAAATATGAAGATACCGAAAGAAACGATATTATCACAATTGCAGAGAACATTTTCGCTTAGTGAGGAGGAAGCTGACAGAATATATAACGCAAAATGAACGGATACATCGTCTTGATCTGGCCAGATAAGAGTGCATTGTCTTGATCTGGCTAGATTTGACAAGTTTTATGTTATATGATAACCTTAATATAGATTTTGTCGTGAGGCAGAAGAAGGGGCATACCACCATCGGTATGGCTTTTTCTTCTGCCTTTTTCTTTTAAGGATAAGGATGCAGGATGATGCGACTTCCCTTGGTTGGCGTAAACCTTATGACAAAATAACATAGCATAAGAAAGATGAGGTATACAGATGACAGGCGATATTTTAAAAGACAGTGCAGAGATTTTTGCAAATATTCAGGAAAAAGCACCAGTGGTGCATAATATTTCGAATTATATTACGGCAACAGATTGTGCCAATATGACATTGGCGTGTGGAGGATCCCCAACGATGGCAGATGATCCGGATGAGGTTGAGGAGATTGCAGCGGCATGTGCAGGCAGTGTTATTAATATGGGAAATACGGCGGGACATTATCAGGAGAGTATGTTGCGCACAGGTATGGTTAATAACAAGGTAGATCATCCGTTGGTGTTTGATCCGGTTGGAGCAGGAGCGGCTGCACATAGAAATGCAGTGTTGGAAAATTTATTGGATAAAGTTCATTTTTCGGTAATTCGTGGAAATATTTCGGAGGTGAAATTTGTCGGAGATAAAAGTTCTAAGGCAAATGGGGTAGATGCAGCAGCGGAAGATCTTGCATCGGAAGATACAATTGATGGAATTGCTGAGTATGCGAAGAAATTGAGCGAACGATTGAATACAGTAATTGCCATTAGTGGCCCGATCGATGTGGTGGCGGATGCAAATAAGGCATATCTTATTCGAAATGGGCATCCAATGATGTCACGAGTAACGGGTACGGGATGTATGTTATCCAGTGCAGTGGGAGTATTTGCGGCTGCCAATCCCGATAACTTGCTGGAAGCGACGGCAGTTTGTATTAGTGCGTATGGATATGCAGGAGAGCTTGCTTATAAAAAGGTGCAGAGCACGAATGGTGGTACGGGATCTTTCCGTATGTTTTTGATGGACGCAATGAGCAATATGGATAATGAAACCTTTTTGCAGGGTGCCAAAATTGAGGAAGTGTAAGAAAGAGCGTAGCGAATTCGTAGAAAGAATGGAGGCTAAAATGAAAGCGGAAGATTTGATGGTGTACGCAATTACGGACAGATATTGGCTGAATGGGGCTAAGCTGGCCGATCAGGTGGAAGATGTATTGAAAAATGGAGCAACTTTTTTGCAGTTGCGCGAGAAATCATTCACACATGAGGAGATGGTGGCAGAGGCAAAGGAAATTAAAGCTATTGCAGCCAAATATCAAGTGCCTTTTGTCATTAACGATGATATTTATGCAGCAAAAGAGATTGATGCAGATGGTGTTCATATTGGACAAAGCGACATGGAGTATCGCAAGGCGCGTGAAATTTTGGGAGAGGATAAGATTATTGGTCTGTCGGCAGGAAATTTACAGGAAGCGATAGACGCTGAGAAGATGGGAGCAGATTATATCGGCGTTGGAGCGGTATTCCATACGGATACCAAAAAGGACACGACGGCGATGAGTTTTGAGGAGTTAAAAGAAATCACAGACACCGTGTCAATTCCGGTGGTTGCCATCGGTGGAATCAGTGCAGACAATTTGATGCAACTTGCCGGAACAGGAATTGATGGGATCTCTGTAATTTCAGCGATTTTTGGTCAGGAAGATCCGGGTGCAGCAACAAAGAAACTGGTGGAATTGACTCGTGAGATGCTATCAAAGTAAAGTGTCGTAATGCACTGAAAAAATATTAGGTTATAGGTAAGGGCGAGATAATCAAATATCGAGCCTAAATTAGTATAACAACTGATATAAAGGGTGGGATGATCGGATACAAAGATTGTATTAGTATAACAACTGCGTATAAAAGGGTGGTATATCCGATCATAAAACATAGAGAGGATTTCTGAATCATGGATAGGAATGATATACGTAAAGTGTTGGCGAAGGACGCAAAACTTTACATTTTTGATATGGATGGAACAATCTTGAATTCTATGGTAGAGTGGTTTCATCTTGGGCGTAATTATCTGGTTGCGCAGGGAGTGGCGGTTCCGGATGATCTTGAGCAGCGGATAGAGACAATGACGATGGACGAATCAGCGGAATATTTTCAGTCGCTTGGAGTGGACAAATCTGTCCCGGAAATTAATGAAGGAATTTTTGCCTATATTCGAGAAAAATATCGTACGTCGATCCCGGCAAAGGAAGGAATGTTGGATTTGATCCGGAAACTGTCCCAAAAAGAGGACAGCATTCTTTGCATTTTGACGACATCGGAGCGAAAATGTGCAGAGATGGCAATGGAGAGATTGGGTGTATTGAACTGTTTTCGGGATATCTTTGACAGCGAGCAGATTGGCTTGAATAAACGAAGCGGAGCAATATATCAATGGGTATGCGAACATTATGATGTTGCACAAAAGGATACGATAATTTTTGAAGATGCAATATATGCAGTGAAAGCGGCAAAAGAAACGGACTGTTATGTATATGGGATGAAAGATTCTTCCAATAGCACGGTGTGGAATGAAATTTGTGAAATGGCAGATGATATTATTTGCTAATATTCCAACAGTGATTAAGAGGCCCGTTTCCGTGTCCAAGATCAAGTCCGGTAGACATTGCGCCACGGACATATTCTTTGGCTGAGTATACCGCATCGGGAAGCGTTTTGCCTAGACAAAGGGCACTTGCAATGGCAGAGGATAATGTACATCCGGTGCCGTGTGTATTCGTGCAGTTTATGCGGGTGGCGTGGAACCAATGAACAGTTCCATCGTAAAGCAGATCGTCTGCATTCCCGGTGGCATGTCCGCCTTTTAACAAAATAGCACATCCATAATGGCGGTACATGATTTGTGCCGCTTTTATCATATCGTCAGCATTTGTTATCGCGCAAGGTTTTGGTAACGCATTGAAAATACGATTGCAGAGATATTCACTTTCGGGAATATTAGGGGTTATGAGCGTTGCCATTGGGAAAAGCTGTTCGGTCAGAACACGGATACCATCCTCGTCAAGTAAAGTTTTGCCACTGGTAGAAACAAGTACAGGGTCTATCACGATGGGGATAGTATTTGCATGAGATGGGATGGAAGAATTGGAAATAGCATTTTCGTGAGCTTGCAGGGAAGAAGGTGATTGCGTTGATGGTGAGAAAAAATCCTGTAGAATTTCGGCAACAGCAGTGGCAATCTGTCCATTTCCTAGCATGCCGATCTTGATGGCGTTTGGGGTGATATCCGACAATACGGACATAAGCTGTGCAGATACGACGTCAGTATTTATTAAATTGTTCTGTGTAACGCCAAGTGTGTTTTGCGCAGTCAGGGCAGTGATAACACTCATTCCATATACGCCATAGGCAGTCATTGTTTTTAGGTCGGCTTGAATACCTGCGCCGCCGCTGCAATCAGATCCTGCAATAGTAAGTGCTGTTTTCATAATCCCATCATCCTTTCTCTTTCTACTGAAAATGTGGCCTTCGCATCTGATATTTTGTATGCGAAGGCCAAAATATAATCATTATCATATATAGCACAATAGTTGTAATTGCTTCATCAGGCAATAGCTAATATAGCTGTGATTATTTTGTCAGACAATAGTTAATATTACTGTGATCATTTATTCCGCAGCTATAACTGCTGTCAATTATTCGTCAAAAATAGATACGATCTCGCCATCCAAAATGCGGTTCATATTTTTGACTGCACAGAAGTTACCACACATAGAACAGGTATCTTCTTTTTCTGGTTTTGCACCTTCACGGTAAGCCTTTGCCTTTTCCGGATCGATAGACAGTTCAAAGGTTTTGTCCCAATCAAGATCATGACGTGCGGCGCCCATTGCGTCATCCCAGTCGCGTGCGCCCGGCAGTCCCTTGGCAATATCTGCAGCATGAGCAGCGATCTTGGAAGCGATAATTCCTTCTTTTACGTCGTTAAGATCCGGTAATCTAAGATGCTCGGCCGGTGTAACATAACACAGGAAAGATGCACCATAAGTAGCGGCGATCGCACCACCGATTGCGGAAGTGATGTGATCGTATCCCGGTGCAATATCAGTAACCAAAGGCCCTAATACATAGAATGGGGCACCTTTACAGATTGTTTTTTGAATTTCCATATTTGCCTTGATCTGGTTGAGCGGCATATGTCCCGGACCTTCGATCATTACCTGGACATCTTTTTCCCAAGCACGGGTTGTTAATTCACCCAAAGTAATAAGTTCCTGAATCTGAGAAATGTCAGATGCATCTTTGAGGCAGCCCGGACGGCATGCATCACCGAGGCTCATCGTGACGTCGTACTCGCGGCAAATATCAAGCACTTCATCATAGTATTCATAAAATGGATTCTCTTGTCCGGTCATTTCCATCCAAGCGAAAATAATTGAACCACCGCGGGAAACAATGTTCATCAGTCGCTTGTTACGCTTAAAACGGGCAGCAGTTTCTTTGTTGACACCGCAATGGATCGTCATAAAGTCAACGCCGTCTTCTGCGTGCATACGCACAATATCGAGCCATTCTTTAGCGGTGATGTCTTTTAATGCTTTGTGATAATAAACAACAGCATCATAAATTGGTACAGTACCGATCGTAGCCGGACATTCACTCGTCAGCTTGCGACGGAATTTCTGTGTATCGCCACAGGAGCTCAAGTCCATGATTGCTTCTGCACCCATGTCTACCGCACTTTTTACTTTTTCCATTTCCATGTCTAGGTCCGTCCAATCTCTGGAAGTTCCGAGATTTACGTTAATCTTGGTGCGTAAGCGGCTGCCGATACCGTTTGGCTTTAAGCATTTGTGATTTTTGTTGGCAGGAATAATAACCTGACCGAGAGCGATCAGCTCACGAAGTTCGTCTTCAGCAATGTGTTCGCTTGCTGCGACCGCTTTCATTTCCGGTGTGATGATGCCCTGTCTGGCAGCATCCATCTGTGTTGTATAACTCATAATTTCCTCCTTGTCTGAGGGGCTGCATTGGCAAAAATAATAGCTGGAGTTTCCTATTAAGCAAAAAAGCACCTCTAAAAGTATCTGAGGTGCTTATTATAAGCGAAAGTACATATAGTCTGAAACACATTTCGGATAGAATGTGTGCCTTATATATGGAATCCATCTCCCTACGCCGGTATTAGCCGGATCAGGTATATGGGTCGGAACAGGTCCCTCTCAGCATAGGAGTAATCTCCTTAGCTCCCCAGATTGTATTAGTAATAACATTTATCAGTATAAGGTGGTTTGGCAATTCTGTCAATCATCAACCATATAGAAAAGAGAATTGCGCACAGTATAGAAAAGAGAATTGCGCGTGGCATAGAAAAGTGATTTGTGGTATGATGAAAGAAGTTATTTGTAGGACAAAGATTGTGTTTATTGAGAGATAGCACATGGAAAGGAAAGATGCGTATGGCAGATTTTGCAAAGTTGACCCATGTTGCCAGTGAAGTAGAGGGAAATATGCTGGTAGGACGATTAAAAGATGCAGGATTGCAAGCTTTTGTGCAGCCATCAGTCAGTCCGGTGCAGGGAAAGCTGTATACCGGCGAGTTGGGAATGGCGGCTTCCGGCGCAGATGTTTGTGTTGCTGCAGAGCGCTTGGAAGAGGCGAAAGGCTTGCTAAATCAGTGGAATGCAATACAGCCGGATGAAGCAGAGCTTGCGGCAGAGTCTGAGGAGACCGGAGAAATTCCGCCGGAAATCTTAGAATATTTGGAAGAGATCACAAAGGACAAGCAGCAATCAAGGTTAAATAGTATGCTTTGGATGGGAAGATCCAAAATAATTGCACGCGTTTTTGCAGGAATTATGTTTATTATGGCTGTGATCTGCATCATATTAAGCGCGATCGTGCAGTGATTCAAATGATGGATGTAAGTATAAAGAATCACTATCAATTGCCAGTTGAGCAGGGGCTGCGAAAGTGAATATAGTGATAGAAATTGTAATTCATAGCAACGGAAGAAATTGACAGAATATATGGGCATGGAGGTTTTGCGATGAAGAATAAGGAATTAGATCATGTAGATAGAGAAATATTGCGTATGCTGCAGGAAAATGCGAGAATGTCATTGAAAGACATTGCGGAAGCAGTGTTTTTGTCATCGCCTGCGGTATCGGTGCGCATTGACAATATGATTGAAGCTGGTTATATAGAGGGCTTTCACGCGACGGTTAACCCGGTCAAGATGGGCTATCATATCAAGGCGTTTATCAACTTGGAAGTATCGCCGATCGATAAGGAGCAGTTTTATCCGTATATCAAAGCCTGCCCGAATGTGGTAGAGTGCAATTGTGTGACGGGAGATTATTCTATGCTTTTGGAAGTGTGGTTCCCTAGTACACATGAGTTGGATCAATTCATTGGTGAATTGCAGCAATATGGACGAACCAAAACACTGATCGTGTTTTCTACTTCTGTAGAACACAGAGGGGTTCATGTGGATGGAGGTTTTAATGATGGAAAGGCGCGATAAAGTTAATTATTATTTGGATCTGGCAGATGTCGTGTCGCAGAGGGGAACCTGTCTGCGAAAGCGTTACGGTGCTGTCATTGTAAAAAATGACGAAGTAATTGCAACGGGATATGTAGGAGCGCCGAGAGGCCGCAAGAACTGCACAGATATTAATCGATGTATTCGCGAAGAAATGAAAATACCGCGCGGAGAGCGTTATGAATTGTGCCGCAGTGTGCATGCGGAAGCGAATGCGATTATCAGCGCAGAGCGGGAAAAAATGATTGGATCGACGATGTATTTGTCGGGTCGTGAGGTGTCAACAGGAGAATATGTACACAATTCTAATAGTTGTTCGATGTGTAAGCGAATGATCATTAATGCGGGAATCAAGCAGGTGATCGTACGTGATGATGAAGAGCATTATCGGGTGATCGAGGTGCAAAGCTGGATAGACAATGATGAGTCCTTATCCGGGATTTCAGGATATTAAGATGTGAATTTTGCTGGGAAAGATGTGGAAATTGGTCCGGAAATGGGACAGGTTAATAAATTGGACAGAGAGCCGAAAACAGGGACAGACCAATAAGCCGGACAGAGAGCCGAAAACAGGGACAGACCAATAAGCCGGACAGAGAGCCGGAAACAGGGACAGACCAATAAGCCGGACAGGGAGCCGGAAACAGGGACAGACCAACAAGCTGGACAGTGTGTCGGAATAGGGACTGACCATAATACAGGTCATTTGTCCGAAATTGTGGATAACTGTCCTGTTTTGCGGACAATTAGTGGATAACTCAACAAAAATGGGGAGAAATCCACAGGTTATCAAAGTTATCCACGAAAAATCAGTACATTTATTTTCTTTCTGATGACAGATTACAGAAAATTTGGTACACTTATTACAAAATATTATGAAGGATGTACGCTCGAAATTCTTCGTTCAGTAGATTCGGAGAGTACATAAGGAAGAAATGGAGGAAACTATGGCAAACTATATATATGGTATCGATATCGGGGGAACAACGGTAAAGATGGGACTTTTTGATGAAGAAGGAACCATGATCGATAAATGGGAGATCGTGACACACAAAGAAGATGGCGGAGAGCAGATTTTGCCGGATATTGCGGCATCGATCAAAGAAAAGAATGAGGAGAAAAATATTGCGACAGAAGATATTCTTGGAATCGGCATGGGTGTACCGGGACCGATCACAGAAGAGGGTGTTGTTTTGAAATGCGCAAATCTCGGCTGGGGAATCTTTTCGGTGGCAGATGAGGTAACCAGACTGACAGGGGTTCAGAAAGTCAAAGTTGGTAATGACGCAAATGTGGCAGCTCTTGGCGAGCAGTGGAAAGGCGGCGGCCGCGGATTTGACAGCATTGTAATGGTGACGCTTGGAACCGGTGTCGGCGGTGGAATCGTTATGAATGGTAAGATTGTAACAGGTTCCCATGGTGCGGCTGGTGAGATCGGTCATTTGACGGTCAACCTGCATGAGACGAGAGTGTGTGGCTGTGGTAAGAGGGGCTGCTTGGAGCAGTATTCTTCTGCAACAGCAATCATGCGCAGTGCCAGAGAAAAAGTTGCCAATACGGACACGCCTTCTTTATTGCGCGATTATCCGGAGATTACCGGCAAAGAGATTTTCGATGCATACAAGGCCGGAGACGACATGGCAGAAGATGTGGTTAATGAATTTGCAGAGTATTTGGGACTTGGACTTGCTCATACAGCGCAGGTTATTGATCCGGAGGCATTTGTTATCGGTGGCGGTGTTTCTAAAAACGGACAGGTCGTAGCTGATATCACCAAAGAAAAATATGAGAAAAATGTTATGTTTGCATTAAAAGATAAAGAATTTCGTCTTGCAGAGCTTGGAAATGATGCGGGAATGTATGGTGCAGTTCGCATGGTATTAGTAGATTAATCGCGGTTTCAAAAGATAGGTAACAGGGACGTCACACGTAATTGGTGACGTTCTTGTTGCCTATTGTTTTCTTATTTATTGGGATATTGCTGTTTTGCAATGTAGCTCATTACAAAATGTTGGTGTTGCTCTTACTTTTTAGGCAGTAGTATATGTTTGCAGATGGAGAAAGGGATGAGAAATTAGCATGAAATTATTTCATATATCAGACTTGCATATTGGAAAACAATTGTACGCGTATAGTTTGCGCGAGGAACAAGAAGATATTTTGCATCAAATTGTGGAACAGGCCGCAATTCACCGCCCCGATGCGATATTGATCGCGGGTGATATATATGATAAATCGGTGCCGTCGGGTGAGGCGTATGAGATCTTTGATCATTTTCTAAATGAGATAGCATCGTTGGATCCACAGATCCCGGTGTGTATGATCGCAGGAAATCATGATAGTGCTCTCCGATTAAAATATGCAAGTTCTTTTTTGGAAAGACAGAAGATAGTTGTATCAACTATGATCCCGACGACAGAGGAGGAACATCTGCGCAAAGTGATCTTGCGGGATGAGTATGGAGAGGTGGCGGTATATTTACTACCTTTCTTGAAACCTGGTCAGGCTAGAGTCCTTTTTCCGGGACAGGAAATTACGGACTATGATATGGCGGTCCGTAAAGTGTTAGAACGGGAAGGAATTGATTTTACAAAAAGAAATATATTGGTGGCGCACCAATTTTTTGTGGGTGGTAATGGCGAAGTTGAGCGCTGCGATTCGGAATTAATGTATTTGTCAGTGGGTGGTATCGATAGTGTTCATACTGATATGGTAGAGGCGTTTGATTATGTTGCGCTGGGACATATTCATGGGGAGCAGCCGGTGGGCAAGGCGCATATTCGTTATAGCGGAACGCCGTTAAAATATTCTGTCAGCGAAGAGCATCATGAGAAGGGAATTACCATGGTGACGCTGGGCGAAAAAGGGGACAGTCCGAAAATAGAACGAATACCGCTGCGCCCACTTCGGGATGTCTGCAGTCTGCGGGGAACTTTGGAAGAAGTAATTCGGAGTGCCGAGGCGCATCGAGACGATTATGTGAGTATTGTTTTAACGGATGAAACAGGTTTATACCGCCCAAAAGATCAGCTGGATGAATGTTTTGACCGTATTTTGGAGGTACGGATAGAGAATACGCGTACAATGGCAAGAATGAAACAGCAGGAAATAGAGAATGCACAGTTAAGCCCATTAGAAGCATTCCGGGAGTTCTATCAGATGATGAATGATCAGCCGATGAGCGAAGAGGAAGAACTGGAATTACAGCAGATTATTGCTAAGTGTGATGGAAGCAAAGAGGGTTGAGCTATGGCGTTGTGTGATGAGAGAATGTGATAAGCATAACTGCAAGACATTAATTGTCTTGGAAATATGAAATGGAAAGCAGGAAAAGCATAGCTGCAAGTTGTCAATTGTCTTGAAGATATTATATGAGAGGAAATGAGTATGAAACCAATATATATTGAAATGAAAGCGTTTGGCTCTTATCGGGACGAAAAAATTGATTTCACCGGCAAAAGTCAGGGTTTGTTTTTGATCACAGGAGATACCGGTGCGGGAAAAACCACAATTTTTGATGCAATATGCTATGCGTTATATGGGGAAACCAGCGGTGGCAAGCGCAGCGGTGAGATGATGTGCAGTCAGTTTGCAAAACCAGGAGAAAAGACAGAAGTAAGATTTTGCTTTGACTACGATGGTCGAGAGTATTTGGTTACGAGAAGCCCGGATCAGCCCAAATGGAACAAAAAAGGGGAGCGGTTAAAGACAACGACGGGCACAAAGGTAAGTCTTATATTGCCGGATGGTACAGAATTTGCCGGGAAAACCAAGGAAACAAACGAAAAAATACAGCAGATCATTGGACTGGGGTGTAATCAGTTCACACAGATCGCAATGCTTGCGCAGGGCGACTTTATTAAGCTTTTGCATGCGACATCGGAAGAGCGCAAAGAAATTTTTGCGCGGATTTTTGATACATCGATCTATGAACAGATTCAGCGGGAATTGGCGTTGGAGGCAAAAAGCGTTTATGGAAAGCTGATCGGAAATCGAGAAGATATCATTAAAGAACTTGGGCGCATACAGGCGGTTGATGCGGTACTTGACGAGCAGTGGAATGATTTGGAAGTGCTATTTAGTGAGACACATCGCGATGAATTGCTTGCTCTGGCAAAGCGTATATGTGAAGACAGCAACCAGCAGCTTGGACAAGTGGAAAATGATAAGGAAAATGTAGGAAAGACATTAGAAAAAATATCGGCACAGATCGAAGCGGGCACCAATATCAACCGACTGTTTGAAGAGTTAGAACGCCACCATAAGAAAGCAGAACAGTTGTCAGTGCAGAAGGAAACAGTGGATGTAATGCGGCTTAAGCTGGATGCCGGTCGGCGTGCGATGGTTGTCGACAAGGATGCCAAAATTGTAACGGAACGCAGAAAAGAATCTGCAGATTGCAAGCAGCGATTGGAACAGTTAAAACAATGGTTTGAAGAAAGTGTCCCAAAAATGGAACAGATAGAAAACGATTACCAGTCATTGGGAAAGCAATTGGAAACAGAGGTTCCTGTGCTGGAAGAAAAGGTACGTGTCCGTAAAGAGGGACTTATTAGGTTGCAGGAAATACAAAAATTACAGGCAGAGTTTATGGCGTGCCAAGGAAAACTGCAGGAAGCAGAGACTCTTTTGCAGCAAAGTGAACAGGAGTATGAGGAAATTCATGTCCAGATCATGGATAATCAGGCATTGCAATTGCGTTTGACGCTGGTGGAGGGGGAACCTTGTCCGGTGTGTGGAAACGTGCATCATCCGGTGATGGAACACGATGTGGATCATGATCAGAAATCTGATAGGATGGGATCTGCGGATGCTGTGTTTGAAACAATGGTAGAGCAGGAAAGACGTTTGCAATCGAAACGGGAACAGGATCAAAAACAGGTAGTGCAGTTGCAGCAAAAGTTGGCGGGGATACAGGGGAAATGGGAAGCCCTGCAGTCGCAACTGCACGACGATGAGATGCCAACTGTTTCACAACGAACAATACAAGATGCCGTGTTGCAGGATATCCCGGATCAGTTCCAAAATGACCTTAATGAATGGCAGGCAAAGATTGCGCAGATCAAGCAGAAAGCAGCCGCTGCAGAAAAGAAGCATGAAAAATTTACGCGGGAAAAGCAGGAACGAGAGGGAGAACGTAAGGCAGAGACTGCTCATTTAGAGCGTTGTGTTGAGGCAGTGGCGCAGGCAGAAACGGCGTATACACAAAGCTTAGCAGAGCAGGATTTTGAAAATGAGGAAGCGTACCAAAATGCGCGCATGGACAAACAGCAATTAGATGCATTTCAGCAGCAGATTAATGAGTATGAGCAAGCGTGCAAGCTGACCGAAGAACGTGTCCGTGATCTGGAACAGCAGACCAAGGATAAGAAACCAATAGAACTACAGCAATTATTGCAGCAAAGAGAGGAACTTGGGCGCCGACAGAAATCATTAGAGGCACAGGTGAAAGAACTTTATCATGTGGCGAAAGAAAATGAGCGTGCATATGAAGCCGGAACGAAGCTGTACGAAAAAAGGGACAGCATGAAACGGCATGCGGAGATATTAGCCAACTTAGATAATACTGCGAATGGAAGAATCTCTAAACGGCACGTTAATTTTCAAACATATATTCAGCGTCGTTATTTTGCACAGATTATTGACCGCGCTAATCAGCGTCTGGTGCGGATGACGAATCATCAATTTGAACTACGATGTCGGGATCTGGAACATTTGCGGACCGTGGGACAGGTTGGTCTGGATCTGGATGTGTATAGCATCGTCAATGATCAGGTGCGTGATGTGAAAACGCTATCGGGTGGCGAATCTTTTGTTGCAGCGCTTGCGATGGCGCTAGGGATGGCTGACATGATACAGGACAGTCGAGGCAGTGTACACATAGATACGATGTTTATCGATGAGGGATTTGGAGCGTTGAGCGAGGAGACGAGAAACCAAGCGATCGCTGTGTTGAATGAATTGTCAGGCGGCAAGCGCTTGGTTGGAATTATCTCGCATGTCAGCGAATTAAAGGCGCAGGTAGGAACGAAGCTTGTCGTGACAAGAACGGACAAAGGCAGTCATGCGCACTGGGAGATGGATTAAGGGTTCAAATGTAGCACTTCTGAGGTGATGCGGGCCGCATCTATCGTCATCTGATGTGGGCAGATTGGGCTTTCTAATAATCCGTTTTCGATGCAGCGAACGACCTCTGCCACTTCATAAACAAATCCATTTTCTTCACCGCTGTCAAAGGAATCAATGCACTCATCGGCACTGTTATACAGTTCTGCCCTAGAACCAAAGTGCATTTTAGGAAGGCGAATATATCCGTCCTCGCCGTAAATGTAAGCATCTTCCGGCATTTTGGTGGTAAAAGAGCACTGTAAATTTGCAATACAGCTTTCGAGCTGCAGATTCATACTGACCAGATCATCTACACCTGTAGAATGTCTTGTAACAAAAGCCTCCATATCCAGTATTTTTTCATCCACGAGATAAGGCAGCACCTCGAGTGGATAAATGCCGAGATCATACAGAGAACCACCGCCGAGTGCCGGGTCAAAGAGTCGTTTATTGTAGACAGGATCAGCTTTCCAACCGATAGTTGCCTGCATTAATTTTACTTTGCCGATACGACCCTCCCGGATCCATTGCTTGGCGGTTATTGTTTTTGGCAAAAAACGTGTCCACATAGCTTCCATCAAAAACAAGTTTTTTTGTTTGGCAAGGCTACAGACGGTAAGCGCCTCGTGAGCAGACCGTACCAAAGATTTTTCGCAGAGAACATGTTTGTCGGCTTGCAGACATTGCAATATGTTATCGTAGTGAGCGTTGGTGGTAGTTGCGATGTATACGGCGTCGATGCGAGGGTTGGCGAGTAATTCTGCATAATTTCCGTAATAGGACGGAATATGCTCGCGCGCCGCCCATTCCTGTGCGCGATCCAGTGATTTGCTGGCAACCGCAATGACTTCGACGTTATCCAGTTGTCTGACGGCGTCTGCAAATTTGCGTGCAATGTCGCCTGCTCCAATAATTCCAAAATGTATCATATTTCATGTGCCTTTCTGTGTTCTGTGATTTGCAGCGGTGCTGCATCGTGATTTGGCAAAAGAATAGCATAGGAAGAAAGGTGTGTCAATTTGTAAGCTAATTAGGAAAATAGGATTGATATACCTACATTTTTGTGATATATTTAATTCAAATCAATTTTGTTCAAATAAATTTGAATTAAATATGACGCGGGGGAGGCGGTATCAATGTTTATAGGAAGAGAACGAGAACTTGCATCTTTAAAAGAGTTTTATGATAAAGATGGAATTGGAATGACGGTGATATATGGACGCAGACGCATTGGAAAGTCTACGCTTATTGCCGAATTTGTCAAAGATAAAAAAACAATTTTTTATACAGCTACAAAAGTTGGAAAAACCAGAAATCTCGAATTGTTTTCAAGACAGGTAGTGGATCTGTTTATGCCTGGGATGGAGAATATTAGTTTTGGAACATTAGAAGCTGTTTTTGATTTTATTGATAAAAATATAGGTGATGAAAAAATCGTTCTTGTAATAGATGAACTGCCGTATTGGGCTGAAAAAGATGAAGCACTTCTGTCTGTGCTGCAGAAATATATAGATACAGTGTGGAATGACAAGAATCTAAAAATAATTCTGTGCGGGTCTGCGCTTAGCTTTATGGAGAAGAAGGTGTTGAGCGAAAAGAGTCCGTTGTTTGGGAGGCGCAATTCTCAAATCAAATTGGAGGCGTTTAACTATTTGGACGCAGCAAAATTTGTTCTAAATTATTCGAACGAAGATAAGGCAATCTGTTATGGAATTACCGGCGGTGTTGCGAAGTATCTTTCTATGATTGATTCCAATAAAAGTATTGACGAAAACATCGTCAGGCTCTTTTTTAGGACAGATGGATATTTATATGATGAGACAAGAAATCTTTTGACGCAGGAATTTTCAGATATATCATTGGTAAATAATATTGTTGAGCAGATCGCATCCGGCGAAAATGCACTTAATATTATTGCAGCAAAGATAGGAGAAAAAGCTCAAACGGTATTGTATTCGTTAGAAAAATTAAGGAATATGGGGTTGATTGAGAAGAAAAAATGCATCACGGATGAAAAAAATAAAAAGAAGACGCAGTATGTTTTGAAAGATTATATGTTCAAGTTTTGGTATGAATTTATTCCGAAAGCTACCAGTGTCATTGAGATGGGGCAGGGAGAGATTTATTACACCAAAGTTGTTAAGCCGGTATTGCACTCTTTTATGGGATCAATTTTTGAAGAAATGTGCAGATATTATACGTTGATGAAAGGAATAACCGGTGAGTATGGGTGCTTTATTACTTCTGTTGGTACGTGGTGGGGTGTAGAAAATATCACAGAGAAAGATGGAGAAGTGCGGGCTCAATCTGCAGATATTGACGTTGTTGCTTTATCTGAAGTTGACAAAAAGGCAGTCGTTGGCGAATGTAAATTCAAGAATGAAAAGATCGACAAAGGTATATATGACACGCTGATTAGAAGGAGTAAACTTATTTCTGCAAAATATAAAGTTTCAAAGTATATATTCTTTTCGTTGTCCGGATATACGGACTGGTATGACTCGTTAGCCGATGAAGATGTTTTATTGCTTACATTGGATTCGCTGTATGAGTAAAAAACAGGAATACGGTAGGACAATGGGAAAGGAGGAGTATCATGAAACAAAAGGCAGCCAGAAATAAAACAATAGATTTCTCTTTAGAGGAAGGCCATGAGTATTTGGAACGATGCATTTTGGCAGAAAACAGCGATCAGCTTAAAACTGCATTGCAGGACGGCAGTACTATGACTCCGGATGCGCTTTATGATCAATATATTATTGGAGATACATTTCAGGTAATGAAACAATTGCCGCTAAATTTTGTGGATTTGCTGATCGTGGATCCGCCTTATAATTTGGCAAAAGATTATCATGGCAATAAATTTAATGCGGTTGGCAGAGAAGAATATCGGGAATATACCATAAAATGGGTGCGGGAGGTTCTTCCTTTGCTCAAAAAGACAGCGTCTATTTATGTGTGTTGTGATTGGAGATCGAGTTTGATCATAGGTGACGTGCTTCAGGAATATTTTTTGGTGCAGAATCGGATCACGTGGCAGCGCGAAAAAGGACGCGGCGCGAAATCCAATTGGAAAAACGGGATGGAAGATATTTGGTTTGCGACGGTGAGCAGAGATTATACGTTTCATTTGGATGAGGTGAAAGTGCGTAAACGGGTTTTGGCTCCGTATCGGGTAGATGGAAATCCTAAGGATTGGGAGGAAACGGACGAGGGGCGTTTTCGAAATACCTGTCCGTCAAATTTTTGGGATGATATATCGATTCCATACTGGTCTATGCCGGAGAACACGGCACATCCGACCCAAAAACCGGAAAAATTGCTGGCAAAGCTGCTATTAGCAAGCAGCAGCAAAGACGATGTTGTTTTGGATCCTTTTGCGGGATCAGGCACAACGGCTGTCGTGGCAAAGAAACTTGGGCGAAAGTTTGTTGCAATTGAGCAGAATCCGTTGTATGGGGCATGGGCGCAGAAACGGCTGGAAATGGCTGAGACAGATGCATCAATTCAAGGCTATGAAGACGGTGTTTTTTGGGAGCGTAACGCCAGAAAATAAAAAAAGGGGCAGGAAATATCCTTGCCCCTTATCTTATAAAATTCAACGGTTATTTTTCAGATTGCATTAACCGAAATATCTCTCAAGCAGTCCCTTAAGAGCCTTGCCGTGTCTAGCCTCGTCACGAGCCATTTCATGAACGGTATCATGGATCGCATCCAAGTTATTTTTCTTAGCGCAAGTAGCAAGATCAACTTTACCTGCTGTTGCACCGAACTCGCAATCAACTCTCCAAGCGAGATTCTTCTTGGTGGAAGCTGTCATGTTGCTTTCCAGATCGGATCCTAACATCTCTGCAAATTTAGCTGCGTGTTCAGCCTCTTCGTAAGCTGCCTTTTCCCAATAAAGTCCGATTTCCGGATAGCCCTCGCGATGTGCGATGCGTGCCATGCAAAGATACATACCAACCTCGGAGCACTCACCATCGAAGTTTGCTTTCAACTGATCGAAGATGAATTTCTTGTCTTCATCGCTGATATCAGGATTATTCTTAACGGTTTTGTCATAGATTCCGAACTCATGCTCTGCAGCAAGTGTAAGCTCGCCCTCTACTTTCTTGAACTTGTCTGCGCCAACGTGGCAAACCGGACACTCTTCCGGAGCCTGATCTCCCTCATAAATATAACCACATACTGTACAAACCCATTTTGCCATAATTGTAATCTCCTTTTCTTTGTAATTGTTGTTTAAGATATCCAAAGGTTTCGCTTGCTATGCATTCCTTTGTCATCTCAAGTTATTTGTTGTTAAATACTATCTAAGAATTTCTTAAATAGTAATGATTATCATTTACAAGACTCATTATATCATCTGATCTGATAATGTCAACAGTTTTTTGAAAAAAATTATCAAAAACTTTTCTGGACCATGTTTTACGGCATTTTAGCCTGTGCGCAGTCTGGGCAAAGCCCGGTAAAATAAATCGTATGTCCCTCGATGATGCCGTCAAATCCTGCATTGGCAATCACGTCAATATGATTGATGCCGTCCATTTCCAGGTCTAAAACATGGTGGCACTTGCGGCAGAAGAAATGGTTGTGAGGCATAACATTGCCGTCGAAGTGGTCGTTGCCATCTCCCATGTCTAAGCGAAGTGCTTCGCCGTGATCTACGAGAAAATTCAGATTGCGATAAACGGTTCCAAGACTGATGTTTGGAAAGTCGCTCTGCAACTGCTCGTAGACGGCTTCTGCGGTAGGGTGTGATGTTGTTGAGAGCAGATATGCTTTGATAGCATCTCGCTGTTTGCTATGCCGAACACGTTGCATAAGCACACCTCCTTAAATAGTAATCATTATTGATATTATAAAAATAATATTAGAAAAAGTCAATACAAAATCGGTTTTAGACTTGGCAAAACATCAAAAATACAGATATAATAGAAAAGTGTGTGCAAATGAAAGAAGCATAATACCAAAGGTTTGAAAGTACGGGGGGTGTCCGGCTGTAACATTCCGGACCGGGAGAATATGGAGGATGAGAATGAATTCGATATCACGACAAATGGCGATGGTGAAATTTTACGTTCGCCGAATATATCATAATCTAAAAGTATTTGCCAAATGGGCTGTATTTTCGTCAATCACAGGATTGGTCGTCGGTGCATTCAGCACATTGTTTGCGGAATGTTTGAAATTGGTGACGCAGTTTCGGACAGCAAACCCATGGATGATCCTGCTATTACCGCTTGTTGGTATTGTTATTGTATTTTTGTATCATATTTTTCATTATAAAAATGATAAAGGAACAAATATGGTACTTTCCACAATTCATGCGGAAACGGAGCTGCCGTTCAAAATGGCACCGCTTATCTTTATTTCTACGACCCTGACACACTTGTTTGGCGGCTCGGCAGGGCGCGAAGGTGCAGCTTTGCAGTTGGGCGGAAGTATCGGTAATCAGCTTGGCCGCTGGTTTCGCTTTGATGAAAAGGATCGCCGCATTGTTGTTATGTGCGGTATGAGTGCCGCATTTTCGGCTATTTTTGGGACTCCGATCGCTGCCGTGGTCTTTGCGATGGAGGTTGTCAGCGTAGGTGTTATGTATTATGCAGCGTTGGTTCCCTGCGTTTTTGCGTCGCTGATTGCGTCAAAGTTTGCAAGACATATGGGGATTGGACCGGATACATTTCTTATAAAGAAGATACCGGATTTTTTGATTGTGCCAAGTATAAAAGTGATCCTGCTCGCTGTTTGCTGTGCGGCGGTAAGTGTGATCTTTTGTGTGACGCTGCATTCGTTGGGAGATTTTTATCGGGATAAGCTCAAAAATCCATATATAAGGATCGTGGTTTCCAGCTTGGTGATCGTGGCGTTGACGATGGTGTTACATACTACAGATTATATGGGGGCGGGCGTGCCGATCATAGAGAGGGCGATTGCCGGACATGTCGTTCCGCTTGCTTTTGTGTGGAAAATCATTTTTACAGCGTTGACGTTGGAGGCGGGATTCAAGGGAGGCGAGATCGTGCCATCTTTTTGCGTCGGTGCGGCGTTTGGCTGCTTGTTTGGACAGTTGATCGGATTATCGCCGTCGCTTTGCGCTGCGCTTGGTATGGTGTCTGTATTTTGTGGTGTAACTAACTGCCCGATCACGTCGCTATTGATCGCTTTCGAGCTTTTTGGATATCATGGGATTCCGTTTTTTATGATCGCGATCAGTGTCAGCTATTTGCTTTCCGGGTACTACGGGTTGTATCACGACCAAACGATCGTGTATTCCAAATATAAGACGGAGTACATTAACCGCAAGGCACGCGATTAGTAATGGACTCAAGCTTCCCATACCGGAAGTGTTGGTTGAACCGCCTATTGCTTATTATGTCAAAGAATACTAAAGATTTTGCAGCCGCAATATAGCGGTTTCTGCCGACAGTGAACTATAGTAATTGCCTTGCCGCATTCACAGAGGATATTCAGCATTCTCTGGCGACCGGTATGAATGCCCATGTTTCAAAACCTGTTGAGGTGAAGGTGCTGGAAAAGACGATCAGTAGCATAAAATCCGGCGGGGGGCACCGAATCGCAGCCGTATGATTTTTCCGATGGCGGCACAAAGCAACGTTAATTTTACTGTTGACTGGCTCAGCCAGCTTTATGCTATTGCCTTGTGGTAAACATAAATAGAAATGATTGCTGTAATCGTTTCTGTGATCCAAAACGCATTCCAGACGCCAACCGCTCCGAAAAGCCTGCTGAGTAAAAACGCAGTTGGGATGATAATCACAACATACCGGCAAAGTGAAATCAGTAATGAAGGAGTGCCTTTTCCAAGTCCCTCCAGTGCGCCGGAAGATGTAACGGAAACCGCCGAGACGATAAAACCGGCGCCGATGATACGCAGGGCTGTTTCCCCGGTCTGGATTGTCGCTTCTGTGTGGGTAAACAGCCCCATAAGCTGGCCGGGAATTAGCAGACATATCACAGTCCCAAGCACCATAATGATACCGCTCATGCACAAGACGATTTTATAAATCTGGCTGACTCTTTTGTTCTCCCCCGCACCGTAGTTATAGCCGATCAAGGGGCGCATCCCCTGAACAATGCCATTAGTCGGAAGATAGATGAATGTCTGCAATTTGTAATAGATTCCCAAAACCAGAATATACACTTCGGAATATGCCGCCAAAATAGCATTGAGCGCCGAAATTAAAAGAGATGGGAGCGCAAGATTCAAGGTTGCGGGAATGCCGATGGAGTACAGCTTTATTACCGTCTTTTTGCTGAGCAAAATGTACTGTCTGCGGATATGCACGCGAATTGGCCGCACAAAATAAACAACTAGATAAATCGCAAGCGTCAAGGTCTGCCCGATGCCGGTTGCCAGCGCGGCGCCTTCGATTCCCATTTCAGGGAATGGACCATAGCCAAAAATTAGAACGGGGTCTAAGACAATGTTTGTTATACACCCACACATCAAGCTGAGCATGGTTGTTTTCATATTTCCTACAGCTTGGAATAGTTTCTCGAATGTAATACCAACAATGATAATCAATGTAAAAGCGAACGCAATAACAGAATAGTGGACGCCAAGTTCAATCACTGTCTTGGATGAAGTGAACATTCCTAAAAAAGCCGGCATCATTGTAATACAGCAGACTGTCATAACAACGCCGTGAATTATGGCAAGCACAAGTCCCTGCGTGGCAGCTTGATCTGCTTTTTTGTTATCTCCAGCGCCTAGATAGAAGGCGATCACTGCGTTGATTCCAACGCCAAATCCAATTCCAACGGCATTGATAAAATTTTGAACCGGGTAAACCAATGATAATGCCGTCATAGCTTCCTCGTTGATCTGCGCGACGAAAAAGCTGTCGATAATGTTGTATAGAGAATTAACCAGCATGGATAAAACCATAGGCAGGGTCATGGATAAAATCAGCGGCAATACCGGTTTTTCTTTCATAAAAGTATCGTTCATCATTTCTCCTCCTTGGAACATGTTATAAGATATTTTTGTGGCGATGCCATGCCATTATTACGAGAGCAATGAGCATAGTGGCGGTTTCCGCAACAGGAAATGCAAGCCAGATTCCG
>ERZ840517.1321-NODE-1321-length-27056-cov-3.403689_pt1 | contig 27056 bp, 23 predicted proteins | sample MGYA00519876_ERZ840517 | MGnify/ENA primary metagenome ERZ840517 (study PRJEB31850, sample SAMEA3708882) | human gut metagenome | biome: human gut; feature: human-associated habitat; material: faeces | place: China | collected 2014 ... | reverse complement strand
AGGAAGCCATGAACATCGCCATCGACGAGAGCCAGAAAGCGCCCATGCCGGTGTACGACTACCCGCCGATCGACCTGCTGACACAGGGCAAGCACGCCTCTGTCGCGGGCGCAGAAGCCGAGCTGCGCGAAAGCTCGGCGTGCCTGCTCGATACGCTCGACTCGTTCAACATCGAGGCGCAGATCATCGGCATTGTCCGCGGCCCGTCCGTCACCCGCTTTGAGCTGACCATCCCGCGCGGCATCAAGATCTCGCGCATCACCGCCCTGGCGGACGACATTGCGCTGTCGCTCGGCGCGGCGAACGTGCGTATCGCGCCCATTCCGGATAAGGTCGCGGTCGGCATCGAGGTGCCGAACAAAACCGTAAATACGGTCTTTATCCGCGAGTGTATCGGCTCGCCTGCGTTTGCCAATGCGAAAAGCCGCCTGTCCTTTGCCGTCGGCAAGGACATCACCGGCAAGCCGGTCATCGGTGACATTGCCAAGATGCCGCACATGCTGATTGCCGGTACCACCGGCTCCGGTAAGTCGGTGTGCATCAACTCCATGCTGATCTCGCTGCTGTACAAGTCCACGCCGGAGGAAGTCCGCCTCATCATGGTGGACCCGAAGATGGTCGAGCTGGGCAACTACAACGGCATTCCGCACCTGCTGATTCCGGTCGTTACCGACCCGAAAAAGGCCGCCGGTGCGCTCAACTGGGCGGTCGGTGAGATGGAACGCCGCTACAAGCTGTTCGCGGACCATCAGGTGCGCAATCTGGTCGGCTATAACGACCTCATGCGTTCCGAAAAGGCCAAAGCAGAGCAGACCGAGGACGGTCATCCCGAGCAGTATCAGGTGCTGCCGCAGATCGTCATCGTCATCGACGAGCTGGCCGACCTGATGATGGTCGCTGCCAAGGAAGTTGAGAACTCCATCTGCCGTATCGCGCAGAAGGCGCGAGCCGCAGGCATGCACCTTGTTGTAGCAACACAGCGTCCGTCGGCTGACGTTATCACCGGTATCATGAAGGCAAATATCCCGTCGCGTATCGCGTTTGCGGTAGCCAGCCAGATCGAATCCCGTATCATTCTGGATACGACCGGCGCAGAAAAGCTGATCGGCAAGGGCGATATGCTGTATGCGCCGCTCGGTGAGGGCAAGCCGACCCGCGTACAGGGCTGCTTCATCTCCAACGAGGAGATCGAAGCTGTTATTGCCCGCATCAAGGAGACCAGCACCGCCGAGTACAGCGAGGAGATCCTTGAGCACATCGAGCAGCAGGCCGAGCAGGTGGGCAATAACAAGGGCGGCAGCAGCGGCACGAACGATTTGGGCGACGATGAGGATGAACTCATCGAGGAAGCCATCGAGGTCATCATGGACTGCCGTCAGGCATCCACATCCATGCTGCAGCGCCGTCTGAAGCTGGGCTATTCGCGTGCCGCGCGTATCATCGACCAGATCGAGGACCGCGGTATCATCGGCCCGTCCGAAGGCTCCAAGCCGCGCCAGATCCTCATCTCGCGTGAGGACTGGCAGGAGATGAAACTGCGCCGCACAATGCCGCTCGACAAGCAGCAGTAATGGAAAATAAACGCTATCTTTGTGCCGTTCTATAATTCTCCATTCTCCATTTTCAATTCTCAATTTGCTAAACAAATCTCTTAGGAGGTAACATATTATGAAGAAGATCAACATTGCCGAAAAGTCTTTCAATCCGTTCGACCTGATCGGTCAGAAGTGGATGCTGATTTCCGCAGGCACCGAGGACAAGTGGAACACCATGACTGCAAGCTGGGGTGCCGTAGGCGTTATGTGGGGCAAGCCGAGTGCGACCTGCTATATCCGCAAGAGCCGCTTCACCAAGGAGTTTGTAGACGCAGGCGAGTATTTCACCCTGACCGTGCTCAAGGACGGAAACCGTCAGGCACTGAATACCCTCGGCTCCAAGTCCGGCCGTGACATGGATAAGATGCACGAGAGCGGCCTGACGCCGGTATTCGTAGAGGGTCAGCCGACCTTCGAGGAGGCCGAGCTGGTACTCATCTGCCGCAAGCGCGGTGTGACCGACATCGCACCGGACGATATGGCGCAGGAAGTGCAGGACAAGTGGTACGGCGATCACGACTACCACACCATGTATATCGGCGAGATCGTAGCCGCTTACGAGAACTGATTTCACAGAAAATTCACCAATTCCTCACGGTTTTGGTGTATCATCAAGAAAGAAGTACAGGGTCGCTCTGCGGCCCTGTATCCCAATCCACAAACCCACGCCTCAAAAGGGAGGAATGCAATTCGTGAAAAAACGATTGCTCAGTCTGATCACAGCGGCTGCGCTGATGGTCGGCATGCTGCCTGCGGCTTTTGCGGGCTATGAAAACTTTACTTCGAAAACAACGTATCCTGCCGGACAGTTCACCGACGTGCCCTCAACCGAGTGGTACGCGCAGAATGTTCAGGCGGCGTATGAATACAAGCTGGTGGACGGCGTAAACGCCACCCAGTTCAAGCCGAACAGCAACCTGACGATTGCTCAGGCAATCAAACTGGCGGCTTGCCTACATAGTATATATGTTAACGGCAGTGCGGATTTTGACAAAGTCCGTCCGTGGTATCAGCCGTATGTGACGTATGCATTGGAAAATGGTATTATTAACACGACTTATGTGAATTACGATCAGCCGGCGACCCGAGCACAGTTTGCGTCCATCTTTGCAAACGCGCTGCCGGAGGACGCTCTGACCGCGATCAATGACATTGCGGACGGTGCGATTGCGGACGTGGACATGTCGGCAGGCTATGCCGCTGATGTGTACCGTCTGTACCGGGCGGGCGTGCTTACGGGCAGCAACAACGCGCACGATTTCAAGCCGAACACCAACATTCGCCGCAGCGAGGTTGCGGCTATCGTCACCCGTATGGCAAAGCCGGATCTGCGGCAGAGCTTCACCATCGAAGCACATGTCGGCATGACGGCGGACGAGGTGTTCAGCGCTTGTGTACCGGCGATTTTCAAGCTGTACGCCTACGATTACAAGAACAACATCCTCGGCATCGGCAGCGGCGTTGTGCTCAGCGCACGCGGCGATGCGGTGACCTGCGGACACCTTGTCAACGGCGTTTACCGCCTTGTGGCTGAGATGTACGACGGCACCAAGCGTGAGGTCACGATCTACAGCTTTGATGCGGACGCGGACATCGCGCATATCCGTGTCGTCGGCAGCACGCTGCCGTACCTCGGTGTTACCACCGAGGTCGAGAAAGGCGACACGGTCTACGCGCTCGGTTACCCGGGCGGCGGCGCCGCAACGGTCACGACCGGCAAGGTGACCGACCCGGAAAACGACGATTACCTTGCACCGATGATCGAAAGCACGGCGCAGGTCATCAGCGGCAACTCCGGCGGTGCGCTCATCAACGATGAGGGCAAGGTTGTCGGCATTACGGTCAGCAGCCATTCCGGCGGCGTACCGTCTTACTCAGTGCCGATCCGCTACCTGAACAACCTGATCGGAGACGGTACGGCGTACTCTCCCGGCGAGTATAACCGCAACCACAAGCCGGATGCGTCGCGCTGCTACAGCAAGCACTATCCGGTGCCGGATTTCGGTATGGTGACCGGTGTCACACTGCTTGGCACCATCCGGGAGGGCACCACGACCACCTACTACTACGACAGGGAAGAGGTAGAAGCCGGCGACAAGATTCTGCTCCGCTACTATGCCGCACTGGGCGAAAATACCTTCTACCAGTTCACCGGCGGCTCGTTCACCTCGTCCTCGACGTATCCGTATTCGGTCAAGCTCTACGAGACCAGCTACGACGGCATCCCTGCGATCAGTGTCGTGGTTTCCAGCAATTCCTTCGCTTCTATCGGCGGTCTGCCTCAGACCGTCGATTTTCTTTGCAGGAATTTGTGCATTACGCCTAATGAAATGAAAGCTGACGGGCATGAAACGTATTTACGCCCAAAACACCGTAAAAATCGAGAAAAACAGGAAAAGATAAAATAAAAATCGGATAAAATTTCTGATAAATTAAAAAGACAGATTTTACGCAAACGTTTGAGTTTTGGTTAAAAATACATAATTGGTCAAAGTGCACAATATATTCGTGGGAAATCGGTATAATACTACAATGGAATATTTCACCGCTAACGTGCTATAATGTGCTTGCGTGATAAAGAGAATGAGTATTAGAGAGAGCATCAATCGAAACGGAGGAAATACCCAAATGAAAAAGTATGTTTACATGTTCCCGGAGGGCAACGGAAAAATGCGTGAGCTGCTTGGCGGCAAGGGTGCCAATCTGGCTGAAATGACCGGACTGGGCATGCCTGTGCCGCAGGGTTTCACCATCACCACCGAGGCCTGCACCCGTTATTACGAGGATGGCAAGACTATTTATCCGGATATTCAGGATCAGATTCTGGAGTACCTCGATCAGCTTGAAAAGGTTACCGGCAAAACCCTCGGCGATCCCGAGAAGCCGCTGCTCGTATCCGTTCGCTCGGGTGCACGCGCATCCATGCCCGGCATGATGGATACCATCCTTAACCTCGGCATGAACGACGAGATCTGCGAAGCAGTTGCCAAGCTGACCAATAACCCGCGTTTCGCACGCGATTCCTACCGCCGTTTCATTCAGATGTTCTCTGACGTTGTTATGGAGCTGCCTAAGTCCACCTTCGAGCAGTTTATCGACCAGGTAAAGGACAAAAAGGGCGTTAAGATGGATAATGAACTGGACGCGGACGATATGTCCGAGCTGATCGTTCTGTTCAAGGATCACTACAAGAAGTCCCTCGGCGAAGATTTCCCGCAGGACCCGAAGAAGCAGCTGATGGAGGCTGTCCGCGCGGTATTCCGCTCGTGGGATAATCCGCGTGCGAACACCTACCGCCGCATGAACGACATCCCGCACAGCTGGGGCACTGCCGTAAACGTACAGTCCATGGTATTCGGCAATATGGGCGAGACCTCGGGCACCGGCGTAGCCTTCACCCGCAACCCGGCCACCGGCGAAAAGAAGCTGTACGGCGAGTTCCTGATGAATGCACAGGGCGAGGACGTTGTAGCCGGCATCCGCACCCCGCAGCCGATCTCCGCGCTGGCAGATACCATGCCGGAGGTTTATCAGCAGTTTGTTGACATTTCCAGCCGTCTTGAGAAGCATTACGGCGATATGCAGGATATGGAGTTCACCATCGAAAACGGCAAGCTCTACATGCTGCAGACCCGTAACGGCAAGCGCACCGCACAGGCAGCGCTCAAGGTAGCGGTTGATCTGGTAGACGAAGGCGTCTGCACCAAGGAGCAGGCGGTTATGAAGGTCGAGGCAAAGCAGCTTGACGCACTTCTGCACCCGACGTTCGATCCGGCAGCTCTCAAGGCAGCTACGCCGATCACCACCGGCCTGCCGGCATCGCCCGGTGCAGCCTGCGGCGCGGTTTACTTCACCGCAGATGCTGCAGCTAAGGCCCACAAGACCGGAATCAAGGCTGTCCTCGTTCGTCAGGAGACCTCTCCGGAGGATATCGACGGCATGGCCGTATCCGAGGGCATCATGACCGCCCGCGGCGGCATGACCTCGCACGCAGCCGTAGTAGCACGCGGCATGGGCACCTGCTGTGTAGCAGGCGTAAACGGCATCAAGGTTTCCGAAGAGGATAAGACCCTGACCTTTGCCGACGGCACGGTAGTGCACGAGGGTGACGTTATTTCGCTCGATGGCTCCACCGGCAACGTATACCTCGGCGAGATCGCAACGCAGGAGGCTGAGCTGACCGGCGACTTCGGCCGCTTCATGGGCTGGGCTGACGAGATTCGCACCCTGCACGTTCGCACCAACGGCGATACCCCGCGTGATGCAACGCAGGCCCGCAAGTTCGGCGCAGAAGGCATCGGCCTCTGCCGTACCGAGCATATGTTCTTCGAGCCGGCCCGCATCAAGGCGGTTCGTGAGATGATTATTTCCGATACGCTCGAGCAGCGCAAGGCGGCTCTGGCCAAGATCCTGCCTATGCAGCGCGGCGACTTTGAGGCAATTTACCGCGCAATGGGCGGCCTGCCGGTAACCATCCGTCTGCTTGACCCGCCGCTCCATGAGTTCCTCCCGCACGAGGATGACGAGATCAAGGAGCTGGCCGATGAGATGGGCGTATCCTTCGACAAGCTCAAGGGCAAGGTAGAAAGCCTGCACGAGTTCAACCCGATGCTGGGTACCCGCGGCTGCCGTCTGGACGTTCTCTATCCGGAGATCGCCGAGATGCAGACCGAGGCTATCGTATCCGCAGCTATCAACGTCTGGAAGGAAGACGACCTGCATATCACGCCGGAGATCATGGTTCCGCTGGTATCCGAGGTCAATGAGCTGCGCTTCGTAAAGAAGGTTATCAAGGCTAAGGCTGACGAGCTGATCGAGCAGTCCGGCCTGAAGATGAAGTATATGGTCGGCACGATGATCGAGACGCCGCGTGCCGCAGTCACCGCAGGCGATGTGGCCAAGGAAGCGGAGTTCTTCTCCTTCGGCACCAACGACCTCACCCAGATGACCTACGGCTTCTCCCGTGATGACGTGGGCCGCATTCTGGAGACTTACTTCGACAAGAAGATCCTCGAGTCCGATCCGTTCGCTCGTCTGGACCAGAACGGCGTAGGCCGCTTGATCCGCTTCGCTGTTGCAGAAGGCAAGCGCACCCGCCCGGACATCAAGCTCGGCATCTGCGGCGAGCACGGCGGCGACCTGTCCTCCGTCGAGTTCTGCCACAATGTTGGTCTGAATTACGTTTCCTGCTCGCCGTTCCGCGTGCCGATCGCACGTCTGGCAGCGGCACAGGCTCGCGTAAAGGAGCTTGGACTGGCATAAACCTCCCCAAACTTGACATACAGCGCGAAAGGCTTCGGAGCATTGCTCCGAAGCCTTTCACGCTTTTTTATGCACAAATATATGCAGTAGTGCTTAGAGGATCGAAGGGCGGGCTGAGGGTAGCCCGCCCTTCGGAGAAAAGTTACCGAATTCTTAATGGAAAGGGAATCTTACAGAACCTTCTCCACATCCTCCGCAATCTGTTCTGCGGTGAGGTGATTGTCCTTCAGTACCTCGTCTACGTCATAGCGGTCGAGGAACTCCTTCTTGAGACCAAAGTTCAGTACCTTCATGTCAGAATCACCGTAGAAACGCGCGATCTTCTCTCCGAAGCCGCCGTCGAGTACGCCGTCCTCGAGGGTGATGACCACATCGTGCTCCGCCTTGAGGCTCTCGAGCAGGCCAGTATCCACGCCGGTGATATAGTACGGGTTGATAAGGGTCGGCTGTACGCCGGTCTTTTTCTTGATGAGCGCCGCCGCCTGCTCGCCGAGCGGGTAGAACGAACCCAGACCGATGACAGCGACCTTTGCGCCCTTCTCCTTAACCTCGTAGGTGTTCAGCCTGCCGAAGTCTTTGGTAACAGCCTTTCCGTCCGAAACCAGTGCGCCGCCCGGCATGCGGATAACGACCGGATGCTCGTTCTGCTCAATGCTCCAGTCGAGCATTGCCAGATATTCTTCCTTGGTAGTCGGCGCCAGATAAACCAGGTTGGGGATGTTCGCCAGCATCGGAATGTCGTACAGACCGAGGTGCGTTACATCGTTCATGCCGTAAACCGAACCCCACGCAACGATAATGGTAGCTGCGTTGCTGTTGATGCACAGGTCCTGCGAAATCTGGTCATAAGCGCGCTGAATGAACGTGCTGTACACGCCGTAGACCGGCTTGCCGCCGTTTGCTGCGATACCGGACGCAAGTGCAACCGCGTTCTCTTCGGCAATGCCTACGTCGATGAACTGGCTGCCGGCCTTCTTACGCATCTCCTCGGTGAAGCCAAGCACGGTCGGCGTACCCGAGGTGATCATGCACACAGACGGGTCATCCTGCATCTTCTTCATCATAAAGTCGAGCATAATGCTCTCATAGCACTCGCCGTTCATGTCCATCAGCGGCTCGCTGGTCTCCGGATGGAACGGCGCACAGTAGTGCCATGCCTCCTTGTGCTGCTCGGCAGGCGCGTAGCCCTTGCCCTTCTGGGTGACGATGTGCACAATAACCGGTTGCCTGCTGTCCTTTACGGCCTTAAATGCTTCGATCAGCGAAGTAATATCGTTGCCGTCGGCTACAAAGCGGTAATCCAGACCCATCGCACGGAACAGGTTGCACTCGGCCTTGCCGCCCGTCTCGCGCAGCAGGCGCAGGTTCTGATACAGACCGCCATGATTCTCCGCGATGGACATATCGTTGTCGTTGACGAGGATGATCAGGTTGCCGTCCAGTTCTGCCGCATAGTTGAGTGCTTCGAGCGCTTCGCCGCCGCTGAGAGAACCGTCGCCGATGATAGCGACCACGTTGCCGTCCTCACCCTTGAGGTCGCGGCCCTTGGCCAGACCGCAGGCCAGACTGACCGAGGTGGAGGTGTGGCCGATGGTGAAATGGTCGTGCTCGCTCTCGTGCGGGTTGCTGTAGCCGGAAACGTCGTCGTAGTGCTCCTCGTAGAGAAAAGCGTCCTTGCGGCCGGTCAGCATCTTGTGCGGATAGGACTGGTGGGAAACGTCGAATACAAACTTGTCCTTCGGGGACTCGAAGACATAGTGCAGTGCGATGGTTGCCTCTACCATACCGAAATTCGGGCCGAAATGGCCGCCGTGACGGCTCAGCTTGGTCAGCAGTGCATCACGTATTTCGGACGCAAGCACGGTCATCTGCTTAATGTTCAGCTTCTTCACGTCAGCGGGACCGTTGATGTTCTCGATATACATAGTTTTCCTCCTGAATATTTTTTCTAAACTCACTCTATCACTTGGAGTGTGCTCCAAGTCAAGCGGTTTTACGAAAAATTATGCAAAAATAAAAGCACCTGATCCCAGGTGCCCTAAGGCAACACCGCACAATTAAAGCGGCGGTGCTTTGCGGAAATTTTGTGTCCTGACTTTGTTGCAGTTTCACGGTAATACATCAAGTATTACCGCAAAACTGTGCCTCGTCAGTACGCAAAATTTACTCGCAAATCACTCTTGTTCAATTATGCGGTATTGCCTTAATGCTCAAATAGATGCGGAAAACGCTTCTCCATTCACCGTCCAGTGCGCTTTTCCGTCCTGCACATACAGCTCGGCGCCGCCGCGTTTGCAGCCGGCGTTCAGAAAAACAGCTGTGCCGTCCGGATTCAGGCGATAGAGATTGTAGCCGAAGTCCTCGGCAGCGCGGTAACGCGCGGTGTGCCCGAACACAAAGCCGACCAACGTGCCGTCGTCCAGAGAAACATAGTTGGTAAAATCAAAGCCCGCATACGGCGTCGCGCCAAGCTCGGACTGCTTCATCAGACCGCGCTCGCGCTGATAGGCAGGGGACTCGAGATAAGCCATGCTGTTCGGATACAGCATCGCGTACGAGGGATATTTTTTGCCGGAGGGGACAGCACCTGCGCCGACCTCACCGACCTTTGTGCCGCAGTTCATGCAGAATTTTGCGCCGTCCGGCAGCTGCGTGCCGCAGTTCATGCAAAACATGGTAATCGCTCCTTTACATATACTTTAGTATATCGGGAGAGAGACCGTCTGTCAAATAGCCGTCACAGGAAAACTACGAAAAGGCAAAAGAAAAATCGTCTTTTCAAAGAAAAGACGATTTTCGGTGGCAGCCGAAGAAGGATTCGAACCCTCACAAACAGAGTCAGAGTCTGTCGTGCTACCTTTACACAATTCGGCTATTTGTTAAGTTTGTTGTCGTTTTTGATGACTCATCGCTGACGACTTGTTTAGTATATATCAAAATTCGGGATTCGTCAACCCTTTTTTCAAAAAAATTAAAATTTTTTTTCGGAAGGGGACAACCGCCGCTTTTACGGCGGCCGTCCCTCGTGTTCGAGAGCCTCCCGCAGCTTTTCGAGCGCACGCTTTTCAATGCGCGAAACATAGCTGCGCGAAATACCCAGCCGCGCGGCAATCTCACGCTGCGGCAGGGGAGATGCCAGACCGATGCCGTACCGCAGGCGGATGATCTCGCGTTCCCGCGGAGAGAGACAGCCTGCCAGCGCGCGGTGCATGGCATGGTATCGGTCCTGCTCCTCAACGGCAGAAAGACCGCTGTCCTCGCAGCAGATAATATCCTGCAGGGCAAGCGCATTGCCGTCGCCGTCCGATTCGAGCGTGTCCGAGAGCGAAAGCTCGCCCGCACTCTTGCGCTTCTGCCGGAAATACATCAGCAGCTCGTTCTGGATACATTTGGAGGCATATGTCGCCAGGCGGATATTCTTATCCGCCTTAAAGGTGTTCACCGCTTTGATGAGCCCGATCGTGCCGATGGACAGCAGATCGTCCTGCTCCGTACTTACGGCGTAATACTTTTTCACAATATGTGCTACCAGTCTGAGATTGTGCTCAATCAGCTTTTCCCGTGCCTCGGCGTCCCCGTCCTGCTGCATGCGGCGCAGCAGAACCGCCTCCTCATCGGGCGTGAGCGGCTTGGGAAACGACCCGTCCGCGCCCTGTACACGCAGCACAAAGAAGAAAAATGCGCCGCCGAGCGCAAATAAAGCAGGGAAAAGCATGGTCAGCACCTCGTTTCGATAAGATACTGCTATTTTATGCTGTGAATAGCTTGAGTAGCACAAATAAAGAGGCAGTACCGCATAATACAGCAAGAGCGATTTACGAGTAAATTTTGCGTACTGATTAGGCGCGGTTTCGCAGCAATGTTTTGTGTATTGCAAGAAATCGCGGCAGCGCGGATGGAACTCGCGCAAGGAACCGAGGCCGATATCAGGATACAAAATTTCCGTAAAGCGCCGCAGCTGAATTATGTGGTATTGCCTCCAAAAAGGACTTGTAATTTGACAGAATATCCAGTATAATATAGTGAGTATTTACAGCAAATTGCATAGGGAGGTGTAACCATGGTTATGGCATTGGACAAAATGCCGGCTCTGTCGGATTATGGCGCGATCATCGCGCAGTTTTTGCCGTTTGTAGTTCTGATCGTCGTATTCTACTTTTTCCTGATCCGTCCGCAGCGCAAGCGCGACAAACAGGAGCGCGATATGCGTAACTCCATCGAGATCGGTGATGAGATTTCCACCATCGGTGGTTTTATCGGCCGCGTAGTCAGCATCAAGGACGACGTTCTGGTCATCGAGTCTTCGAGCGACCGCACGAAGCTCAAGATTTACCGCTGGGCGATCCGCGGTAAGGAGGCTCCGGCGACCGAGACGGTCGAGGCGCCCAAGGAAGCAAAGAAGGACGCAAAGTAATAACCCCATTTCTTGCCGAATAGCATGACATATAAATAAAATTCGGCGGGAGGCTATGAAATGATGAGAAAAACCAATGAGGGTCAGTCACCGGTCTGTATCCTTTTACCGTCGGTGCTTGCCGGATTGCTCGGTACTCTGCTGCTGATGCTGCTCGGTGCGGTGCTCGTTCACCGCGGCACATTGGCAGAGGGTGCAATAGCGCCTTGTGCGTTGGTGTTCCTTGCACTCGGCAGTGCGCTTGCTGCATTGGTCGCTGCAAAGCGCGCAGGCGAAAAACAGTTTTACTGGTCGCTCGGCGCAGGTTTTGCGGTTTTTCTGATCCTGCTGATCGTTGCGGTGCTGCCGCTCGGTCAATCCATTCATTTTGTACGCACGGTGATCAGCTTGCTCTGCTCGTTGATCGCCTCGGCACTGGGCGGTTACGCCGGTGCCAATATGCGGAAAAAGAAGCGTTACAGCCACATCAAAAAATAGGAGGGAAATCAAATGAAGCATATTTCTACCCTGACTTCTGCAACCCTGAAGCAGACTGCAGCACACGGCGGCTGCGGCGAGTGCCAGACTTCCTGCCAGTCCGCATGCAAGACCTCTTGCACCGTGGCAAACCAGAAGTGCGAGCACGCAAAGTAATCACGCTTAAAAGGAATATGCAAGGCGCGCCTGCGGGTGCGCCTTGTTCCTGTATATCGGAGGAAAATAAATGATTCATCGTTATCAGAAAAAAGGGCTGAATTTCGTGCTCGATGTCAACTCGGGCGCGGTACATCTGCTCGATGATATCAGCTATGCAGTGTCCGGACTGCTGGATGAAAACATGGGTGATACCTGTCCGCAGAGCATCATTGACGCCCTGACGGACTACACCGCGGACGAGATCCGCGAGGCATATGACGAGCTGTACGAGCTGAAAAAGGCCGGTCAGCTGTTCGCGCAGGATGACTACATCGACGTAAGCCGCTACATTCCGGTGAATGCACCGGTCAAGGCCCTGTGCCTGCACGTAGCGCACGACTGCAACCTGCGCTGCAAGTACTGCTTCGCATCCACCGGCGACTTTGGTCAGGGCCGCAAGATCATGCCGCCTGAGATCGCCAAGAAGGCCATCGACTTTGTTATCGCGCGTTCCGGCGTGCGTCACAACATCGAGGTCGATTTCTTCGGCGGTGAGCCGCTCATGGCGTGGGATACCGTTACCCAGACGGTCGATTATGCCCGCAGCCTGGAGGAGAAGCATAACAAGAAGTTCCGCTTCACCATCACCACCAACGGTCTGCTGCTCGATGAGGACAAGCGCAAGTACATCAACGAGAACATGGACAACTGCGTGCTGTCGCTCGACGGCCGCCGTGAGGTCAACGACGAGTTCCGCAAGACGGTTGCCGGCACGGGAAGCTATGACACCATCGTGCCTAAGTTCAAGGCGCTGGTGGACGAGCGCGACCCGAACCTCGATTACTACGCGCGCGGCACGTTCACTTCGCACAACCTCGATTTTGCTGAGGATGTGCTGAGCATTGCAGATGCAGGTTTTGACCGTCTATCCGTTGAGCCGGTAACGGCAGACCCGGGCTGCGGATACGACTTGACCGAGGACGATCTGCCGAAGATTGAGGCCGAGTACGACCGTCTGACCGATATCATGCTCGAGCGTAAGAAGGAAGGCAAGCCGTTTACCTTCTTCCACTTCATGGTCGATCTGGATCAGGGTCCGTGCGTTGTTAAGCGTCTGCGCGGCTGCGGTGCGGGCTATGAGTATGTAGCCGTAACGCCGGACGGCGATATCTATCCCTGCCACCAGTTTGTCGGCAAGGATGAGTTCAAGCAGGGCAGTGTGCTCGACCAGTCCTTCAACATGGACATCGCGCAGAAGTTTGCCGGCATGAACATCTATTCTCGTCCGAAGTGCCAGAAGTGCTGGGCGAAGTTCTACTGCTCGGGCGGCTGCTCGGCAGCAAACTACAACATGAACCACGACATGAACGACTCCTACGACCTCGGCTGCGAGATGGAACGTAAGCGTCTGGAATGTGCAATTTACCTAAAGGCAATGGATAAAATTTGTGCAAATCAGTCGAAGTGATGAATTGCAAAAAGAATATGTAAAATCCGTTGCGAAACGGGCTGTTTGTGCGTATAATTGCTCTTGTATTTGTACTGCCCTGTGAAGGAGATGATATTATGCCGCAGAATGTACTGGTTTCCGTGCTTGGTGAAGGTGAATATCTTCAGAAGCTGATCCGCGCCATCCTGGAGAAGGAGGTCATACCGCAGCGCAATCTGTTCCTGTCCGCGAAGAATGCGGCGGCCTGCAAGGCTGCAGAGGGCTACGACGAGGTTCGTATCTGCGAGGACGAACTTGCTGCCATGATCAAGAGCGAGATTGTGCTGCTCACCGCTTCCAAGCGTGAAATGCCGACCGAGCTTGCCAAGATTTCCAGCAGCTCGCAAAAGCGCGTGGTAGTTTCCGTGTGCGACAGCGAAAAGGTGGATCTTGCGTACCTGGCTGACCGCATCGCCGCTGCAACCGAGTTGATCGCGGCCGTGCTGCACCGTGACGAGGAAGGCAAGCTGTATGCAACCTACGAGATCAACAAAAAGGCACGCCCGTTCCTGCGCCAGCCCTGCAAGGACATGGTGGACGCGATGTGCGAGATGATCAACGAGGAAGGCTAAGTCCGTCTGTTGTTCTAAAAAGATAAAACCGGGAATATGCTGTTCTATGACTTTTCCAAGGGGGAAGACGTATGAACAAACAGCATATTCTCGGTTTTTTTGACGATTTGGTGCGGACACCGGTGTTCCTGTTCCTGTGTGCGATGTTCCTGTGCGGTGCAGCGGCGGGCGGTCTGACTGGTCTGCGGGCCGGCGAAGGGGACGGCGCGGCAGTGCTTTCCGGTCTGTTGGCTGAATTGCCCGCGCATGTGGTGCAGAGTACGCTGTGCGCGCTCATCTGGGTGCTGCTGCCGCTCGTGTGCGCATTTTTGCGCCCGAGAGAGCTGCTGCTGAGTGCGGTTGCCGCGGCACGCGGCTTCGTACTTGCCATGACCGTCGCGGTCAGTGTGGGAGAAGAAAGTGCCATCATCATCGGAGCGGCCGGCGTACCCGCCGTGCTGAGCGTCTCCGCGCTGCTTGCCGCGTGCTCTATGGTCTGGCAGGGCGGAGAAGCCACCGGACGGTATTCGCGCCGAACGTGCAGGATGCCGTATTTCCTGTGTATTACGCTCGCCGTGCTGAGCGCCCTCCTGAGGGCCGCGATAGCGGCACTGTGCAATGTGTAAGTCCGTATAAAATGCACAAATGCACAGTGAAATGATGCAGAATTGAAAATGGCCTATCCTTGCGCGAGTTTCGTTTGTGCTGCGTATGTGACGGTTTCATTTGTTCATTATCAATGGTGCCAATCAGATAGACGGCGGGGTGAGGGCGGGCTGCCCTCACCGCCGTTTTCCAAACCGATTCACGACCACGTCGATTTTCCATTCTTCATTATTTAGCTCGAAAAATCCTATATCCATTGACGCAATCATTCGATTGCGCCTTTTTTGTTGCAAGCTCGACAATTTTATGCTAATATTTAGTTAGATTAACGAACTAACGGAGGGACAGCACGAACATGGAAGACGCAGAGCAGCTCAATTCCTTTCTGGTCGATGTGTTCGGCCGGATCAATAAAATCGAAGAACGCGCTATGGCTGGGTGTCCATCACCGAAATCCATATCATCGAGAAGATCGGTGACAGGGAACCTGTGCGTATGAGCGAGGTTGCCAGGTCAATCGGCGTAACACTGGCCACGCTGACTGTTGCGTGCGACAAACTGGTCTCCAAGGGACTGGTGCGCCGCGTGCGCAGCCAGGAGGACCGCCGCGTCGTCAATATCATGCTCACCGACAAGGGCAGAGCCGCCTACGAGTACCACAAGGACTTTCACGAGCGCATGATCGCGTCTTTGGTGGATACGCTCTCGCCCGAGCAGACCGCGCTTTTAGCGCAGAGCTTGGAGAAACTGCAGGACTTCTTCCGCCACGAGGAAGCAGCCGTGGAGGGAGAAACCAATGGATAACCTGATATTCTGTCTGAATGCCACCGTGCCGATTTTTGCGATCATCGTGCTTGGCCGCTGGCTGCGCAGCAAAAACTTTTTCACCAAGCAGACGCTGACCGACATCGACCGTCTGTCGTTCAAGGTGCTGCTGCCGATCCTGCTGTTCCGCGATATCGCGCAGGGACGTATCACCGAGCAGTTTGACTCCGTGTTTTTCTTTTTCTGCGCGGGTGCGACGACGGTGTATTTTTTTGCCGTCTGGATCGGCGCGTCCCTCTTTCTCAAAGATAAGAGCATGGTTGGCGCGTTCACACAGGGCGCGTTCCGCGGCTCGCAGGCGATTCTGGGCGTGGCCTTTGTGCAGAATCTGTACGGAAATGCCGGTCTTGTGCCGCTGATGATCGTGGCAAGCGTGCCGCTGTACAACATCTTTTCGGTGCTGGTGCTGACTGTCACCGCGCCGGACGCACAGCAGGCGGACCACCGTGGCCTGGTCGGTAAAACGCTGCGCGGCATCATCACCAACCCGATCATACTGGGCATTTTCGCGGGCCTGCCGTTCTCGCTCCTGGCAATCGACTTTCCGCCGATGCTGGACAAGGGTCTGTCCATGCTGGGCAACTGTGCAACGCCGATGGCGCTGCTGAGCATCGGCGCGGGCTTTGAGGGCGCAAAGGCAATCAAAAAGCTGGGCCCGACCTGTGCAGCCGTGTTTATCAAGCTGGTGCTGCTGAGCGTTATCTTTCTGCCGATGGGCGTGGCGCTCGGCTTCCGCGAGCAGACACTGGTGGCCATCGTCATCCTGTGCGGTGCGCCGAGCACAGCGTCCGGTTATGTTATGGCGAAAAATATGGGCGGTGATTATGTGCTGTCATCGTCGATCATTGTGCTCAGCACGGCGTTGAGTGCGGTTACGCTGACATTGACGCTGTTTATCCTGCGTTCGATGGCGCTTATTTAACGTAAGGGTTTCGCCTTCGAGGCGAGGGGAACGCCGGCGGTTTCGCCGGGGAAACCAAAAGGGTAGACACCTGCGGTTTCTACCCTCTTGGGACTCCCGTTTCCCTTTGGGAGAGCACGGCGAAATTTGCAGAGCTGAGACTATGGGGGAACGGCCGTACTGTTCATCTTCCGTAGGGGCGGCCAATGGCCGCCCATTTCTCAACCGCAGATGCTCAAGCTGTTTTCTGACTGCTACACAGATCGGCGACTCTACGCTGGGTGCGGCATAACAGTGCCGCACGAATCGTTAGTCTGGAGATTGTAGACAGCACCTGCGAATATAGACACTTGGTAACATTTATCTTCGTAGGTGCCGTCTGTGATAACACGCTAACGAATTGCGCGACACGGGTATGTCGCGCCTGCTGGAAGTAGCCGGTCTATGTAGCAGTAATCCATCCGGGAACTGCGAATATTTTACGAAACAAACGCAAGAGTAACCCGACTGCCGTACCCCTATTTTCGCAGCGGTCGCCGGTCTCTGGTCTGCGCCAGACTATGACAGGAAACGGGTGATTCACAAGAGGGTAGAAACCTTGGTGCCTACCCTCTTGTGCGCCCGCGCGGCGTCAGCGCAGATTTCGTTCGCTTGCAAGCGATAACTCATAAAATCAGCACAGATTTTGCAAAAGACGCAAAGAAAGGAGCATCCGGCCATGCTGACTTACCATCTCAAACCGCACGATCAACAGCCGCTCTACGAGCAGCTCTACCACGCTGTCCGCGCGGACATCATGTCCGGCGCCTTGCCCGGCGGCACGCGCCTGCCGAGCAAACGCCAGCTGGCGGCCAATCTGCGCGTCAGCCAGATCACCGTGGAAACCGCCTACGGCCAGCTTGCCGCCGAAGGCTACATCGCCTCTGCGCCACGGCGCGGCTACTTTGTGCAGGAGCAGCTTGCCGTGCCGGTCTCCGAGCCGCAGGAGCCATTTGCACCGCCTTTGCCGCCGATTTCCACCTCTGAGGAGACCTATCCTTACGATTTTCGCACGGATTTTGTCGATAACGGCTGCTTTCCGTTCTCCACATGGGCGCGGCTGTCGCGCAGTGTGCTGAGCGAATACTCGAGCGCGCTGCTCCGTGCGACCGACCCATGCGGCGCGGCGGAACTTCGAGAGGAGATCGTGCGCTACCTGCACGACTTCCGCGGCATCAATGTCTCGCCGGACAACATCCTCATCGGCGCAGGCTCGGAGTATCTGATGCACCTTGTCATTCAGCTGCTCGGCCGCGACCGAGTGTACGCGCTCGAGAACCCCGGCTACCGCAAGCTGTACCAGATTTTCGCAGTGAACGGTGTGACCGTGCGTCCGACACCGCTGGACAAGCACGGTCTGCGTGCTGACGCGCTGGCCGCGAGTGACGCATCGGTGGTATACCTTACGCCGTCGCACCATTTCCCGCTGGGCACGGTTATGACGGCTGCCCGCCGACTGGAAATCCTCCGCTGGGCGTCGGAAGCCCCCGACCGCTACATCATCGAGGATGACTACGACAGCGAATTCCGCTATGCCTCACGCCCAATTCCGGCGTTGGGTGAGCTGGATCGGACAGGCCGTGTCGTGTACGTCAACACCTTCGCGAAAAGCCTTGCCCCCGGACTGCGCATCGGCTATCTGGTGCTGCCGAATGCGCTGATGGCGCGCTATCGTGAACGGTTTTCGCGGTACTCGTCTACCGTGCCGAGCTTTGACCAGCACACGCTGGCGGCCTTCATGCACACCGGCGGCTTCGAGCGGCACATCAGTCGCAGCCGCAAGATCTATCAGGCACGCCGCGACGCGCTCATGGCCGCACTTGACCGCGAGCTGGCTGATCTGCCGCATGAGGTCTCGCGCTCGGAGGCCGGTCTGCACCTGCTGCTGCACATGCGCAACGGTATGCTCGAGCACGAACTTATTGAGCGCGCAAAGACGGTCGGCGTGCGCGTTTACCCGCTTTCGGCGTACTATACGCCGCCGGTCAAGCCGCCGCGAGCAACACTCGTGCTCGGCTATGCCGGTCTGACCGAACAGCAGATCGACGAGGCGGCAAAGCTGCTCAAGCAAGCGTGGACAAAATAAATGCAACCCGAAGTGCGATAAATTTCTGCGAAAATTTGTAGCACTTCGGGTTTTTATTTCGTATTATCGGTGAAAGGAGGATGGAGCATGACCACAAAAACACCCGAACAACTCGTCAGCGTCTACGGCGACATGGTATACCGATTGGCGTATGCGCAGACGCGCAGCCGTCACGACGCGGACGATATTTTTCAGGAGGTCTTTCTCCAGACCGTGCGTAAAAAGCCGGTTTTCGACAGCGAGGAGCACGAAAAGGCATGGCTGCTGCGGGTGACGCTCAACTGCCTGAAAAGCCACTGGCGCATGGCATGGCGGCGGCACGACACACCGCTCGATGACCGCATTCCGTTTCCCGAGCCGGAGGACAGCGTACTGGATGAAGTCCTGCGGCGGCTGACGCCCAAGTACCGCACGGCAGTGCATTTATTCTACTGCGAGGGCTACACCGCAGAGGAGATTGCGCGCATGAGCGGGGAAAAACCGTCCGCGATACGCACACGGCTGACGCGCGCACGGGCACAGCTGCGCGAATTGATGAAAGGAGAACTGGACGATGGATTTTCACAAGCAGTACCGCGGCATGAATGAGAATATCACGCCGAGCGACACACTGGTGCAGCAGACAATCGCCAAAATGGAGAGCGGCAGGCCGCACAGAGCGCGAAAACCGCTCAAGATCATCCTTGCGGTTGCGGCGGCACTGGCCTGCGTGAGCACCGCCGTAGCCGCCAATCAGGAGGCGGTTCTGCGGGTGCTGTACCAAATCGCGCCCGGCATGGCAGAGTACCTGCAGCCGGTCGGGCAGGTCTGTGAGGACCGGGGCGTTAAGCTGGAGGTCGTTTCGGCGGACATGGAAGGCAGCACGGCAAAGGTTTATTTGTCGCTGACCGATACCACCGGAAGCGTGTTCGGCGATGCCGCGCCGGATATGTACGACAGCTGGCATTTGGATTATCCGCGCTTGGGCAGAACTGCACCGCTGTCCTGCGGCTGCTCGACGGTTGACTACGATCCAAGTACCCGCACGGCAACATATTTTCTTCAAATTGACGATTTGGGAGGAGATGTTCCGGCAGGCGCGTTCAAGTTTTCGTTTAACAAGCTGCTGATTGGAAAAGTAGAGCAGGAAGATGTTCCGGTAACGGCAGATTTATCCGCAGTGACGCAGAATGCACCGACCGAGAACCACGATATCAACGGTCTGAGTGCGTCGGATATCTCGCTGTACGAAACCATGCACGACTATGATTTTCTTGTTCCGCAGGGCACTTTGTGGCAGAGTGAGAATGGGGTATGCGCACTGATTGCTGCCGGATGGCGAAATGGAGAACTGCATTTGCATTATCGCACAGATGGTTCGCTGACGCTGGACAATCACGCAGATTTTTCGACCTTGCACCTTGCGGACGGCACGGAACTGATGTGCGAATACGCGGTATCCTACAAGGATTTTGACAACGACACCGACTACACCGAGTACGTTTTCCCGATGGCATACGAGGATGTTGCCGGCTGTACACTTACCGGTGATATCTACACCGCAAGCGACCTGATGGACGGCAGCTGGGCGGTATCCTTCCGGCTGACGCAGTAACGCAAAAATGAGGACATATCCGGCAGATATGTCCTCATTTTTTATCCGTTTTATCCTTTTTTCTTCACCGAATGCGCGAACACGACTGATTTATCACCGAATTTCTGCCGCAGTGCGTCAACCGTCTGGTCGAGCTTATGCTGACGGTCGCGCTTCTGGATATCCTCGGCGGCGTCAAACAGCGAAAGCTGCTCGCACGACTGATTTTCCGGCAGCAGATTGGCTGCCGTGACCGACAGCAGGCGCACCGGCTTGTCCATCGGCCAGTGCCCGAGCAGCAGCTGCATGGACAGGTCGATGAGCGTCCGCGTGGAGTTGGTCGGCCGCTCAAGCGTTACCTGCCGCGAGCGGTTGTGAAATTCCGGGTCGCGGATGCCGAGCTGCACGGTCTGGCACACCATGCCGCGCTTTCGCAAACGTCTGCCGACATTGTCGCACAGCGCCGTGATGCCCATGCGGCATTCGTCCGCGCCGAGCAGATTGTGTGCGAACGTCATGCTGTTGCCGACCGATTTGACTTCTCGTTCCGCGTAAAATGAGCGCACAGGCTCATCGTCCTCGCCTCTGGCATAACGCAGCAGAAGATCGCCGTTTTTTCCCAGAATGCTGTGGATAAACGCCGGATCACAGGCGGCAAGCTCGCCGATCGTGCGTACGCCCAGTCGGTTGAGCCGGTCGCTGGCGCGTTTGCCGACATACAGGAGCGTGTTCGCGGGCAAGGACCACACGCGCTGCTTGAAATTTTCGCGCGAAAAGACCGTCGTGCCGTCCGGCTTTTTGTAATCGCTGCCGAGCTTGGCGAACGCGCGGTTGAACGACACGCCGACCGAGATGGTCAGTCCGACCTCCTCGCGCATGCGGCGGCGCAGCTCGTCCGCAATATGCTCGCCGGAGCCGAACAGGTGCATCGAGCCGGTGACATCAAGGAAGGATTCGTCAATGCCGAACGGATCGACAAGATCGGTGTACTGCAGGTACAGCTCGTTGCATTTGCGCGAAAACTTCACATATTCGCTCCGATGCGGTGCTACCAGCCGTAAATCCGGGCATTTCCGTTTCGCCTGCCAGATGGTCTCGGCAGTTTGTACGCCGAAGGCTTTGGCCTTCTCGTTCTTGGCGAGAATGATGCCGTGGCGGCTCTCCGGATCACCGCAGACGGCGGTCGGTCCGTCGGCAAGCGACGGGTCGAGCAGCGTTTCCACACTCGCGAAAAACGAGTTGCAGTCGCAGTGCAGAATGGTTCGGTCCATCGGTCATCATCTCCTCTCGAACGAATGTTTGCATCGTATAACTGCATTATATCCGAAAAAAATGTGCTTGACAAGTGGGAGAATGAGGTGCATACTGTATTTGCAAGCAAGGGTGCCGTGATGAGCGGCTGAGAGGGCGAGAGCCTAACCTTTTGAACCTGTTGGTTAGCACCATCGTAGGGAAGCTGTCGCATACACTTGAAATTTTAATGCTCCGGTTTTACCGCATGGTGAGACCGGAGCATTTTTTCTTGCGGAAAAGAGGATATTTGCATGAAAGTAAACGGTAAAGAACGTGCCGTTCCCGCAGAGGGCACGGTTCTGGCGCTGCTGAAGGAGCTGGGTCACGACCCGCAGCGTGTAGCTGTCGAGAAGAACGGCACCATCATTCCGCGTGCGCAGTTCGCGGAAGAGCAGCTGACCGATGCCGACCATCTGGAAGTCGTATGCTTTGTGGGCGGCGGCTGATACCGCTTCGCGCCAAACTGCAGTTTGGTGCAAGAGGGGACATGTTGCGTAAAACGCGGATATGTCCCAAAGAAATTTGCGCGCTGCGAGCGGTACACAAATTTCTTACTGGTGTGAAAACCGAGATACATGCTCCCGGTTTTCATGGAAATTGCAATGCAATTTCCGATTAAATGCACGCTGCGCGTGATTACAGGAGAATTCCCATGATTTTAACCAAAGAACAACTGCATGACGCACTGGTGGAACGCCACGGCGCGGATATTCAGGCTAAGCTGGACAAGGCGTGTGTCGGCATTGCGGGTCTGGGCGGGCTTGGCTCCAACCTTGCGATTTTTCTGGCGCGGCTGGGTGTCGGTCATCTCATCCTCGTGGATTTCGATGTGGTGGACATCACCAACCTCAACCGACAGCATTACACGATGAAAGACCTTGGTATTCCGAAAACGCTCGCACTTGTCGAGCAGCTTGAGGCCATCAATCCCTATCTCACCTACGAGACTTACACTGAGCGGGTCATTCCGTCCAACGTGGAGCGGCTGTTCTCCGGCTGTGATGTGGTCGTGGAGGCGTTCGACAAGCCGGACCAGAAGGCCATGCTGCTCGAGAATCTGCTTACCAAACTGCCGGAAAAGCCGGTCGTATCGGGCAGCGGCATGGCAGGCTACGGCTCAGCGAACCTGATCAAGACCGAAAAACGCTTCGGCCATGTGTATCTCTGCGGCGACGGTACAAGCGATGTAGCCGACGGTCTCGGCCTGATGGCGCCGCGCGTAGCGGTCTGCTCGGCACACGAGGGAACCATGGTGCTGCGTCTGCTCATTGGCGAAACGGAGCCGTAAATAGAAAATGGAGAACAGAAGCCGCAGCTTTCATTCTCCACTCTCCATTATTCTTTCGGCTGATCGGAACCGCAGTGTGCACACTTGACAGCTTTGATCGGAATCTCGCTGCAGCAGAACGGGCAGACCTTGGTGGTCGGCTCTGCGGGGACTTCCGGCTTTTTGCCGAGCGCGGTCAGCTTATTGCCTGCCTTGAGCAGACAGAACAGCACGAACGCCATGATCAAAAAGTTGATGATCGAGGTGATGAATGCACCGTAGCGCAGTTCCACACCGCCGAGGTTCAGCACGAAACCGCTTAAATCGGTGCCGCCGAACAGGCCGAGAATCGGGTTGATAAGGTTTTCGGTCAGTGAAGTCACAATGCTGGTGAACGCACCGCCGATGATAACACCGATCGCCATGTCCATCACGTTGCCGCGCAGCGCGAAGGCTTTGAATTCTTCGATAAACTTTTTCACTTTTACGTTCCCCTTTCTTATTTATACTATCAGTTTACACGTTTCCCTTAAATGGGTCAAGAAAAAGGAGTTTTTCACATGAAAGATACACTTGTAATCGGCGGACACGAGTTCCAGTCCCGCTTTATCCTTGGTTCCGGCAAGTATTCGCTCGACCTGATCAACGCTGCCGTGCAGAACGCAGGCGCACAGATCATCACGCTGGCGCTGCGCCGCGCAAATGAGGGCGGCACGGCTAACATCCTCGACTATATTCCGGAGGGCGTAACGCTGCTGCCGAACACCTCGGGTGCCCGCAATGCCGACGAGGCAGTTCGCATTGCGCGTCTGTCGCGTGCGTGCGGCTGCGGCGATTTCGTCAAGATTGAAATCATGCGCGACAGCAAGTACCTGCTGCCGGACAATCAGGAGACTATCCGCGCGACCGAGATTCTCGCAAACGAAGGCTTTGTTGTCATGCCGTATATGTATCCCGATCTGAACGTTGCGCGTGATCTGGTCAACGCGGGCGCGGCCTCCATCATGCCGCTGGCGGCTCCGATCGGCACGAACAAGGGTCTTGCCACCCGCGAGTTCATCAAAATCCTGATCGACGAAATCGACCTGCCGATCATTGTAGACGCAGGCATCGGCCGTCCGTCGCAGGCTTGCGAGGCAATGGAAATGGGTGCGGCAGCCATCATGGCAAACACCGCGATTGCCACCGCAGGCGATATTCCGGCGATGGCTGAGGCGTTCAAGCAGGCGATTGAGGCAGGCCGCACGGCGTACCTTGCCGGTCTGGGCCGCGTCCGTGAGACGGCGTCGGCATCCTCTCCGCTGACCGGTTTCCTGCAGGATTAAAATTCTCGATTGAAACCACGCTTTCAATCGAAAAAGGATATGCCGGGCAAAGCCCGGACATATCCGGCAAGAAAATTTGCGCGTCGTTACACGGCACACAAATTTTCTTCCTTGTATAAAAACGCAGGTACACGCCCCGCGTTTTTATGAAAATTGCGCCGCAATTTTCGATTAAATGCGCGCTTTGCGCGAAAACAGAAAGGTATTTGTCATGGAAAACGAAAAAACGGAGATCATCTCCGCAAAATATATCACTGAACAAACCAATCACATGGAGTATCAGCCGGGTATGGACAACATCGGCTCCGAGGTGCAGGACGAGGTCATTTCCCGCATGAACGCCTATGACGCGGATGCCTATACGGCGGCTGACGTACTGCGTGCGCTCCGCAAGGATGTTCTCTCGCCGGAGGACTTCGCGGCGCTGCTGTCTCCCGCGGCGCTGCCGTTCCTTGAGCAGATGGCGCAGCGCGCACAGGCCGAAACGCGCAAGCATTTCGGCAACTCGGTGCAGATGTTCACGCCGCTGTATATCGCCAATTACTGCGAAAATTACTGCATTTACTGCGGTTTCAACTGTCATAACAAGATTCGCCGTGCCAAGCTGGATATGGACGAGATCGAACAGGAACTGAAGGCCATCGCGGAGACCGGTCTGCAGGAAATCCTCATTCTGACCGGTGAGAGCCGTGCCATGTCGCCGGTATCCTACATCGGCGAGGCCGTTAAGCTGGCGCGCAAGTATTTCCGTGTCATCGGCATCGAGATTTATCCGCTCAACGTGGATGAGTACGCTTATCTGCATGAGTGCGGTGTGGACTACGTTACCGTATTTCAGGAGACCTATGACGACCAGAAGTACAAAACCCTGCACCTCGGCGGTCACAAGCGCATTTTCCCGTATCGCCTGAACGCACAGGAGCGTGCCTTAATGGGCGGCATGCGCGGTGTCGGCTTTGCGGCGCTGCTCGGTCTGTCCGACTTCCGCAAGGATGCGTTTGCGACCGGTCTTCACGCGTATCTGCTGCAGCGCAAGTATCCGCACGCAGAGATCGCTTTCTCGTGTCCGCGCCTGCGCCCGATCATCAATAACGATAAGATCAATCCGAAGGACGTACACGAGCCGCAGCTGCTGCAGGTGGTCTGTGCCTACCGCATCTTCATGCCGTTCGCGTCCATCACTATCTCGACCCGCGAGCGGGCGGGCTTCCGCGATAATATCATCGGCATCGCCGCCACCAAGATTTCCGCAGGCGTAGACGTCGGTATCGGCGGTCACTCCGGCGAGGATAAGGGCGATGAGCAGTTCGAGATTTCGGACGGCCGTTCGGTCGATGAGGTGTATAACGCAATCGTAGAGCATAATCTGCAGCCTGTAATGGCAGATTATCTGTATGTTTAACGACTTCTAAGGGGGACTCTGTCCCCCTTAGATACCGAAAAAGTTCCATAGAAACTTTTTCGGATAACCCCCTCACCTTTGCACGGCAAAGGTGGTTTGGGACACGCGTCCCAAAGTATAGGGAACAAAGTCCGGCAAAGCTGGACTTTGTTGAAGTATTGTAACGGCGCATTGCGATGCGCCGAGGGGGACGGAGTCCCCCTTAGAACAAGGCTTGTCAGCCGCCGAAGTGCGGCAATCTGCTGAGGACAGAGCGCACCGCATGCCACTGCAGATTTATATGAAAACCGCACTCCGGAAGCAATAAATTTTATTCCGAAGGAGTATCAGTAAGCCATGAGAAATTATGCAACGCAGATGGATGCCGCAAAGCGCGGTATCGTCACGCCGGAGATCGAAACGGTCGCCAAAAAGGAAAACCGTCCGGTCGAGTTCATCATGGAACGAGTCGCAAAGGGTACGATTGCGATTCCGGCGAACATCAATCACAAAAGCCTGTCCGCAGAGGCGGTCGGCGACGGCACCCGCGTAAAGATCAATGTCAATCTCGGCATTTCGGGTGACTGCAAGGACTACGAGATGGAGTTGCGCAAGGTGCGCATGGCCGTTGACATGGGCGCGGAGTCCATCATGGATCTATCCAACTACGGCAAGACCAACACCTTCCGCAAGCAGCTGATCGACATGTCGCCGGCGATGATCGGCACCGTGCCGATGTACGACGCGATCGGATATCTGGAAAAGGACCTGCTCGAGATCACAGCGCAGGATTTCCTCAAGGTCGTTGAGGCGCACGCCAGGGAGGGCGTGGACTTCATGACCATTCATGCGGGTATCAACCGCCGTGCGGTTGAAGCATTCATGCGCGAGGGCCGCAAAATGAACATCGTATCCCGCGGCGGCTCGCTGCTGTTCGCATGGATGAAGATGACCGGCAATGAGAATCCGTTCTTCGAGTATTACGACGAGGTGCTGGACATTCTCCGCCGCTACGACGTTACCATTTCGCTGGGTGACGCACTGCGTCCGGGCTGCATTGATGATGCGTCCGACGCGGGTCAGATCAGCGAGCTGATCGAACTGGGCAATCTTGCACAGCGTGCGTGGGCGAAGGACGTGCAGGTTATGATCGAAGGCCCCGGCCATATGGCGATGAACGAGATTGCGGCCAATATGCAGATGGAAAAGCGCCTTTGCCATGGAGCGCCTTTCTATGTCCTCGGGCCGCTCGTTACCGACATTGCACCGGGTTACGACCATATCACCTCGGCCATCGGCGGCGCCATCGCCGCACAGGCCGGCGCGAACTTCCTGTGCTACGTTACACCGGCGGAGCACCTGCGCCTGCCGGATGAAAATGACGTGCGCGAGGGCATCGTTGCCAGCAAGATCGCGGCTCATGCCGCCGATATCGCACTCGGTTTGCCCGGTGCGCGTGACCGCGATAACGCAATGGCGGAGGCACGTCACAAGCTGGACTGGGATGCACAGTTCGCGCTGGCACTCGACCCGGAAAAGGCCGAGCGCTTCTATAATCAGGTTCCGCCGACCGAGCGTCATACCTGCTCGATGTGCGGTAAAATGTGCGCCGTGCGTACCACAAATATGATTCTTGAGGGCAAAGAAGTCAAATTCTGCTCGGAAAAGGGCGCATGCTGATGCTTCGGAATAAAAAAGAGCGGTCGGGAGACCGCTCTTTTTTGCTGTTTGTTTGAATTGGGCGTGTGCAGAATGGAGAATTGAAAATGGAGAATGGAAAATGAATGCGATGGCAGAGTGCTGCGTGGGCGGCCAATGGCCGCCCCTACGGTTA
>ERZ840517.1315-NODE-1315-length-27209-cov-7.040915_pt1 | contig 27209 bp, 26 predicted proteins | sample MGYA00519876_ERZ840517 | MGnify/ENA primary metagenome ERZ840517 (study PRJEB31850, sample SAMEA3708882) | human gut metagenome | biome: human gut; feature: human-associated habitat; material: faeces | place: China | collected 2014 ... | reverse complement strand
ATTATTATATCAAAGGACTTTCTTTTTGTATATTCCGAAACCATTTTACACTATTTTAAAATTAATTAATTTGATTTTTATTTAAATATATGATAAGATATATTTACAAAGCCTTGCTTTTGTAGCTCACTAATTTTTGAGCATTTAACCAAACCCTGCTTTCATTGACAAATGGGAGGAAAATTATGGTAAATATTTTTATCATTTTAGAATTAGCATTATTGTGCGGAATGCCAGCTTATCTGATATTTTGTATTATTATGCAAATAAAAGGAAAAAGCATCAATAAAAATATTATCAAAATAAAAATTAGATGCACAACTATATTGCTGTTATTACTTATAATACAGATGATTCCAGTAATGATTTTTTGTACACCAATATTTAGATTAATTGGAATTGCTTGTACAATAGTTTGGGCTATAAATCTGTATCTATTAAAGGAAATAAAAAATACAAAATGTACTTCAAGGCAAAAAAATAAGATCTTAGATGTGATAGATGTAAAATTAAAAAAATAAAACAAGGAAAATGAAAGCATGGGTAGAAAAGATGAACAAAAATGTTCGTCTTTTTCTTTTTGAAAATTTATAAAAAAACATCTACAAAAATGTAGATGTTAAAAACTTTTGGTTGCGGGGGATGGACTCGAACCACCGACCTCAGGGTTATGAGCCCTGCGAGCTGCCAACTGCTCCACCCCGCGATGTGTTGACTAATACATTATACAACTTTAAAATTAAATTTGTCAATACTTTTTAAAGAATTTGTAAAAATTTTCAAATATAAAAGTTGGCATTTATCGAGTATAATGAAGAAAGTACCTATATTAAGCGAGTTATAAGGAGTGTTTTGAATTGTAACATAAAATAAAATTGTTTGCTAATGTAACAGACAATTTTTTGTATTTTTTTTATATTTATGGTATAGTTAAATAAAAGTGGAGGAAAATATGAAATTTTTAGAAGAAAAATTAGAAAAACAATATGGAAAAGAAATCACAAAAGAAATAATAAAAGGATATCAAACAAAAAGAAAAACAACACTAAGAATAAACACAATAAAAAGCAACATAGAAGAAATAAAAAAAGAACTAGAAAAAGAAAAAATAGAATACGAAACAATAAAATGGAGCAAAGAAGCACTAATAATAAAAAATGCAGACGAAAAATCAATACAAGAAATGGAAATATACAAAAACGGAAAAATCTATTTACAAAGTCTATCATCAATGTTACCACCAATAATACTAGAACCAAAAGAAGGAACAGACATATTAGACATGGCGGCTGCACCAGGAGGAAAAACAACACAAATAGCTGCAATTACAAATAATAAAGCACACATAACAGCATGTGAAAAGAACAAAATAAGAGCAGAAAGATTAAAATACAATGTAGACAAACAAGGAGCAACATGTGTGTTTATAATGCCAAAAGACTCAAGATTTATAGATGACTTTTTCTCATTTGACCAAATTTTGTTGGATGCACCATGTAGCGGAAGCGGAACATTAGACTACAATGATGCAAACATAGAAAAATATTTTACAGAACAACTAGTAGAAAGGTCATCAAGAACACAAAAAACTCTACTAGCCAAAGCAATAAAATTACTAAAACCGGAACACGAAATGGTATATTCAACATGTTCAATATTATCATGTGAAAACGAAGATGTTGTAGCATCAGTTATAAAAAATGGAAACATAGAAATTGTTCCTATAAAATTTAATGGAATGGAAGAATTGCCAATTCTTCCAACAAAAGTTCCGGGAACTTTATGTGTTAAACCAACAGATTTATATGAGGGATTTTTTGTTGCAAAAATAAGGAAAAAAATCAACACATTACAGTCATCCTTGGTATAACACGTCAACAGATGCAGAAGTATTAAAAATGAGGTCAGATGCGTATGATAAAAAACGGAAACTTAAAACAAGAAAATAAATATTACAGATAAAAAGAAATAAAAAAATATAATGGAAAATATGAAACAGAAGAAAAACAAAAATTTATTTATACAAATAATCCATTATATGAATTAATATATGAAGGGAATAACAAATAGTTTTAATTATACACAGATAGTGATATAATTGTGGAAAAGAGATGAAAGATTTAAAATAAATATAAAGAGAGTGTGAACAATGAAAGTTTTAACGATAAAACAACCTTGGGCAACATTGATAATGCAAGGAGATAAAAGATTTGAATTTAGAAGTTGGCAAACAAAATATAGAGGAGAACTGCTAATTCATGCAGGAAAAGGAATAGACAAAGAAGCAATGAAAAGATTATCAAAATATATTCCAGAAAATTTACCAGCAGGAAAAATATTGGGAAAAGTAACATTAGTTGACTGCGTAAAATGTGACGAGAACTTTAAAGAAATGTGCTTAAAAGAAAATAAAGATGTTTATGATAAAAGTACATTTGCTAAAAAATTTGCATGGCAGCTGGAAAATGTAGAAGTATTTGATGAACCAATTGATGCAAAAGGAAAATTGAGCTTGTGGGAGTATGAAATAGGAAGGTGAAAAATGGAGGAATATAAAGGAAGAATAAATGTATCAAAAGATACAATGTTATTTGTGACTAATCATGTATTAGAAAATGAAATAAAAGAAAGTACAACAAAAGAGAATATATTAAAACTAATGCCAGAAATATATGAAAAAGCAGACTCAAAAGAAATAATAAAAATGCTACCATACGAGACATATAAAGCATTAGAAGATTTAATAAAATATATAAAAACAAGTAATGATATAACAAAATTTTATTATAAAACAGAACATCCAGATGTAAGATATTTAGAAGAAGCATTGATAATAGTCATGAGAGCAAAGAAAAATAAACATGAGTACCAACTAAATCCAGGGGTTATAGAAAAAATAGAAAAGATTTTCTCAAAGGAGAATAAAGAAATAGCAAAAAGATATGGAAAGATTGAAAAACTAACAAAAGAAATGCTTTATTCATATGGAGTAGTAGAATTTGAATTTTTTAGAAAACAAATTTGCAAATATATGAATGAAATTATTACAGAGGATGAACTATACGACTTATATTTTAAAAGACTTAATCTAAATCTTGATGTAAATTATTACCATGTGAGATGGATGAATGATAATGAAAAACAGGATTTTATAACATATTTGGACAAGGAAGAAGATTCACAAGTGATAGGCTTTATTGCTAATCAACAAAAATCTAGAAGGTTAAATTATAAAGTTTTTACAAAAGAAGAAATACTAAGTAGAGAAGAATACTTGTGGGATAAATCAACAAAAGAATTATTTCAGTATTTAAAATCACTAAATGAAGACATTTGGGAATATCCATTTCAAAGGATTATTAAAAGAAATGAATTTGGAGAAAAAATATTAAATGAATTGCTGGGTTATTGTAATTTTAAAAATGAAAATGATGTTGTGGATTTTATGAAAATTTTCTTGACATGGTATAATAATAGCCCACAGTATGTTTTAGGGGGATATTCTCCGGTTGAATTTATGATTCAACAGAATGATATTTAGAGATTAAAAGAATTAAGGACATTGTGAGGAAGAGATAGATATTGGCTCATAACCCGATGACAATGAGGGTGTTTCTTACACTCATAACAAGTAGAATTACTAGAGCCACAAGAGATTGTGACTCTTATATTTTTACTTTAAAAAGGTCAACATAAATAATGTTGGGCACGTTATGGGCACGAATCTATATAAAAAGATTTTTGGTAAACCTTGAATTTTCGATGTTTATAATATATTTGATTAAAATTCTAAAATAAACAAATAGTTTCTGTTTATAAATTTTATATGAATTGAATTAGTGTGTGTTTAAGCAGAAACTATGCTGTCTTGATTTCTTCTTTTTTGTATCGTATTTTATTCATAGAATTTTTATCCTTTCATTTTTATTTGTAAATCTATATGATAAGCCTCTAATTGGCTTTAAAATATTTTTTTGTATCTTCTCGATAAAGAAGATTATCAAGTTTATCTGATGCCTCTCTGTCCATTTTCGCAAAGGCATGGGCATAGAAATTTAAAGTTGTAGATGTTTGAGCATGTCCTAATCTGTTACTAACAGTTCGAACATCCAAACCTTGACTGATTAACAAAGTTGCATGTGTATGGCGTAAACCATGAAATGTAATATGTGGCAAGTTTTTATCTTCTAGGAACTGCCTAAACCATCTTGTAATTGTATCTGGGTGCATAGGAGCACCATTCCATTGAACAAATAATCTATCTGTTTCAATCCATTTATCTCCTAAACGGAGTCTATTTTTTAATTGTTCTCTTTTGTATTCTTTTAGTAATTTAATAATTGATTCAGGAATACTAATAATCCTGTTTGATGTTTCTGTCTTTGGATCTTTTGTATAAATTCCAATAGAAGAAATATATTGGCTTGCTTGCCTAACTGTTAATGAAGAATTTTTAAAATTGATATCTTGCCATTCTAATCCTAATACTTCACCACGCCTTAAACCAGTGAAAATTGTTAAAAGAATAATGACACGAAACTTTAATTCTTCGCCTTCCAATGCTTTAATTAATGCGATTGTTTGAGCATCATCATAAAAATTAATATTAGGCTTTTTAGCTTTAGGTGGTCGTACTCTTGATGCTGGATTATAAGGTATCATTTGCCAATAAACTGCTTGTTGTAACATGGAATGCAATAATCTATGATGTTCTAAAACAGTTTTAGAAGAAAGTTTATGAGTGACGTTTTTTCTAACATAAGTTGCTTCGCTTAATTCTTGGTACAAATACATTAATTGCATTGGCTGAATTTTGTCTAGATACATATTGCTCAGATAGGGGAGAATTCTAGATTTAAGCATACTATTATATCTTTCATACGTTTTAGGGGACAGATTTGGTATTGCATAATTGTTTAACCAAAAATTAGCATAATCTTTAAAACACATTTTTTTGGCTGATAAAGCTTGCCCTGTTTCTATTTCTGAAATAAATAGTGCTAATTCTTTTTGAGCTTCTTTTTTGCTTTTGGCTTGAATGGTCTTTTTGTAAGTTATTCTTTTTCCTTCTCCAGTATAGCCTCCAGATACCCTTAACCTGTATGAATTCTCTCCTCGTTTTTCGATGTTTCCTACCACACGTGCATCACCTCCTTTCCATGTGGTAGAAAGCATATATTACTTTATTATTTTATTTTCTGTCCAATATATTTTATAATGCCTGAATAATGTGGAATATCTCCACCTAAATCTAAACAATATTCTTCAGCAATAGAGATTGTTTTAAAATCACTAAACAATTCTAATATTTCTTGTTTAGTAAAAAAACTAACATAGGTATCGTTAATTGTATTGTGTAAAATGTTATTCTCTAAAACTTCATAATCTTGAGAGTTAGTGTGTTTTAATAACTTTGGATCTTCTAAAGAAAATACATGAATATATACCAAGCCATTCTCTTTTAGACCATCTTTAATAGTTTTGATCGTTTTATAAGTATCTTCCTTATGAAAAAAATGTAATACACATCTTGATGAAATTAAATCATATTTATTTTTTTCAATTGGAAAAGTTCTTATATCACTGTGTATCAGATTTAGTTCAGGACAATTATTTTTACATATTTCTAAACATTTAGTAGAATAATCGACACCAGTAACATTATAACCTAGTTCTACTAGTGGAATTGAATTTCTTCCTTGTCCAATTCCTAAATCTAAAACTTCTTTTCCAGGTATTAACTTTAAATATCTTTTTAAATCCCAATCTAGTTTGGCAGGATGAATTGGAAATTCTCCTTTGTATTTTTTATCATAATTAACCGGATTACCTATCATAGGAAATGCCTCCTTATTTAATTTCATCTAATATATTTTCATTATGTGTAAATTCTTTAAGCCACTTATTTAAATCTTTTTGTTTTTTAAAGATTAAAATTTTATCTTTTGAAACATTTTCCAAAGTGTCTACAATTATATGTCTTTTCTTTTTGTTGTATGTAGCAACATATTTTATAAAAGTAAAATTCAAACGTTCTTTACAACCAGGAATTTCAGGTCTTTCTTTATTATGCGTTTTGAAGAATCTTTTGAAAATTCCTTTTAATTGCGTAAAGGTTGAGTAATCTAGCCAAATTATTAAATCAGCTTTCTCAAATCGTTCTTTAAGTGTTTTGTTATAATTGCCATCAATAACCCATTTATCTTCAGAAGACTTAGCAGATATTATTTTATCTCTTTCAGTTTTATCAATTTCAACCCAATCTGAATTGAAATTGATTGCATCTAAATGGATTGCTGGAAGATTTAATTCTTTAGACAAAATGTTACAAAGAGTACTTTTACCACTACCAGATCCACCAACAATAGAAATTCGATTATACATATTGATCCTCCTTTATTTACAATCATCACAAATATGATTTAACTGTGGATTATCTTTAACTCGTGATAAAAAGTAATTACAGCATTTATTACATTTATACGGATAATATCCATTAACATAGTCTTCTAGTAACTCATAATACATATAAGAAAGAAGAGAAGTAAAAGTAATTTTCCTTTTATAATTATTATCATAATAGAAATTAATGTCTCTCATCTTTTCATTTGCTCTAGCAATAAATACATTATTAGAAAGCAAAAACATAGTTACTAAAGTTTTCATCTCTGAAGAAAAATATTCAACATCATAAATTGTTTCGCAATATCCCATAAGAGAATTCTTTTTCATATATTCTTTTTGTTCTTTTGATAAGCTAAATAAGTCCGGATTAGACATAAGCAAATTAACAGACAAATCAACTTTTGAAATATTAAATTCGCCATTTTCTTTATAAATTCCAGGACATTGCTTTTTAAACATAGAGTAATTCATATATTTATCATTATATTCTGTACTACCTAAAAATCCAAATTTTGAAAGAAATTCATAACATTCTTTTAAATGGGATTCAGAATCAGGAGCACATTTTAAGAAAGGTAGATAAATTCTAGTATATTTTTTCTTTAAATCAGATAAATTGTAAAATTCAATATCAGTATCTTGAGATAAAGCATATATACCATATTTATTATCTTTGTAAGGCAAAGGATTGACTATCCTTGTCCAATAAAGAATATCCTCAATTTTTTCTGAATTAATCTCATAATCATCAGTTCTTCCTGTTAAGTAATCTACTGAAACATGAAAATAATCAGCCAATTTTATTAACATATTAAATCCAGGATAGACATTTTTATTTTCATAATTAGATAAAGTGGCACGCCTTTCATGCAAAGAATCTGCAAGCTGTGCTTGTGTAATACCAACAGATTTTCGCAACTCTTTCAAGCGATTTCCAAAATTAAACTTCTCCATTTTTATTGAACTCCCCCTATTTGTTTTAAACAATTATACACAACAAATTACTAATTGTAAACATTTAAAACATAAAAATTTTAAAAAAATCTCAAAAAAAGTATTTGCAAAATAAAATTATTATTGTATTATGTACGCATAATGAGAAAAAGAAAGGAGGCGATAGTATGGAAAATGAGAATTTAAATTCAAACACAAAAGAAAAAAGAGTTTTAGATTCTGCAGAAGCAGCACAATATTTAGGAATATCATATTGGTTAATCAGAAAACTAGTAAGAGAGAAGAAAATACCATATTACAAAATTGAATCTAAAACATTATTTACAAAAGAAATTCTAGACAAGTATATACAAGATAGTCTGGAAGAAGCAAAGCCAAAAGCTGAAGAAAAGAAAAAGTACAGCTTTAAGGATTTTTAGAAAAAAGAGGTGAGTATATGCCGAAAGGAGGAAAACGATATTGGTTTAAGTTTTACAATAATTTTTTTGATAATGAAAAAGTCAAAGAAATTAAAAGAAGAAAAGATGGAGATAGACTTATTGTAATTTTTATTAATTGTTTAACAATAGCAGCAAATTGCGAATCTGGAGGATACTTGAAGATTAGTGAAAATAAGTTTTTCAGCATAGAAACACTAGCACATCATATGAGTAGAAATCAGGAAAGTATCAGAATAGCACTTGATATTTTTCAGGAATATAGCATGATAATACAAGATGAATATGGTTACAAAATTAAAAATTGGAATAAGTATCAAAACTTACAAGAAAAAGGGGTTAAGCAGATTAAAGAATCCACAGAAAAGTCAAAAAATGTGGAAACAGAAAGAGAAAAAGAAGTAAAAGAAGAAATAAAAATAGAAAAAGGAGGTGAAGAAAATGCAAGGGAAGGACCAAGAAAATTTAAAAATTATATATAGTTTAGAAGAAATATTAGAAAAGGGATATAAAATAAAAACATCCATTCCAAAAGAAAGAAAATGTCCATATTGCAACAAAATATTAAAGCCAAAAGGAATTTTAAATCCAATAGATCAAAGCATACATATTTTTTTACAAAATGAAAAATGCAACTGTAGTAAAGCAATAGAAGAGCAAAATAAGTTAGAAGAGGAAAAGGGAAAACAATTACTTGAAGATTTTGAAAAGTTTAGAAGAGAAGAACTTAACAAAAGAGTAATGCAATATTATGGAACAGAATTTATAACAAAACAATTTGAAAATCAAACATTAGAAAATTTTATAATAAATAAAACAAATCAAAATATGAAATATATAGCAGAAAGATTTATAAAAGGATTTAGAAATACAAAAACAGGAATCATATTTGTTGGAAAAAACGGAACAGGAAAAACACATATATCAATAGCAATTGCCAATGAATTAAGAAAACAAAACATACCAATAATATTTGGAACATTAACAGAATTATTAGAAAAATATAGTAAGAGTTATAAAAATAATACAGATATAGAATTAACAAGATTATATACAAAAGTTGATTTATTAATTATAGATGATTTAGGAGTGGAGAGCATGAATGATTGGATGCTATCTAAATTATTTGTAATTGTTAATGAAAGAATGAGAAATGAATTACCAATTATAATTACAACTAATTATGAATTGGAGCAATTAGAAGAGAGACTTAAAATACCTAATAAAATATGTGAAACTACGAATTCTATAATATCAAGATTATACGAAATGTGCTATAGAGTGGAGTGCAAGGGGAATGATTATAGAATGAATTAATTTTGAAAACAATGTAGCTATTTATAGTGATGGAGATAAATTAAGGAATGGATAATATGAAAAAATAGCTAGAAGGGAGGAAAAAGAATGTTAGAAAGAAAAGTAGTAATTTACGATAAAGAAAACTTTAGAAAAAGACTTAAAGATTTTATTACTATTGCAAAAGAATTTATAAATGATAATTTGAATGAGCAGAATATTTATCAAATTTTATATAAAACAGAGCTTTTTAGAAACTCAATATATCAATGTATAAAAGTTAGACAACCAATGTTACCAGATTACCCACTACCAGGAACAGAAGATGGGATTAGCGAGTATGAATATGAATATTCAGATGAAATTTTAAAACTTAAAATTTATGAATTATTACCACCAGTTAGAACACCCTATAACAACAAAAGATTAGAAAGAACTTGCCAAGTAATTGGAGAAAAATACAAGGGATTATTTCAAAACAAAGAAGTTATCATTAGAGTTCAAGTAAGTGTGCCAAGAGATAACTGGGATATTGACAATAGAGATTTAAGATATATCTTTAATGGATTTGTTTATGGTGGATTAATTACAGATGACAACATAAATTTTGTAAGTTATATGTTAGAAGGAATTAATGACAGAGAAAATTATATAAAAATATTTATTGGAGAAAAAAGAAATATTCAAAAAGTAAGTGGTCTAAAACCTGAAGAATATTTTGAAGGAAAGTGTGATTATTTACAGTTCTAAAAATATACAATCAGTCATACTTTTTAAGCTTTTGAAAAATCACACTTTGATATTTTGATAAAAGCATTTAAAAATAAAAGAAAAATGCCAATTTAAAAAAACTTTAAGTTGTACATAGGTAAGGAGTAAGACACAAAAAAATACATAAATGAATGAAAGGCGAATGGAGGCACAAGATGGTAATCTTGTGTCTTCATTCGCATAGAAGAAAGTAGGAAGATAGGTAGAAATGACAAAAAGGATGGAGGTGATTTAAGTGGAAAAAGAAAAGAGAGTATGTTTAAGAGATAGAGATATAGAATTAATATTGTTCTTAGCTGAATATGGAAGTATTACAAATGAAAATGTAAAACTATTATATCAATCAGAATATTATTACAAAAATAGATTAGCAAGTTTAGCTAAAGGTGATATGATTGAACGATTATATGGAAAAGTAGTGGTGAGCAGAAAAGGAAAACATTATTTAAATCAAATTGGAATAGGATATCGAAATATCAACAGAAATGAAAATTATAAAAAAAGAATGGAACGAATTAGCGATATTGCTTGCAAAGTAAAAAGTTGTGGATGGTATTTTGAAGCTAGTTGGAAGTGTGATGTTAATACTTATACCCAAAAAGGTAATCGATATGTAGGCGTTATGTCTAGAGAAGAGAAAAAATGGAATGAAAGTCTTGATGATTTTTATAAAAGATCTTATATTGTTTATTTTCTTCATAAAGATATTACTCCAAGAGAATTAAAGTACATAGATAAGGAGATGGATAGAAATAAAAGTAAATTTCATGGATTGATTATTTTTACAGAAGATAATACATATTTGTATAAACCTAAATTTAATGAGATTAGATATGAAGAATCTTATATTGTCCCATATAATAAAGAAACATGGAAAGTTTTTAGCATTATTAAGGATGAAAATTTTATGAATGATAGATTGCATGATATTTTTGAGGATAAATTAGTATCTCTAAAATATAAGAGTTTTTTTGATAATTATTATATTAAGGAAAATAATGTTTATATTTATATTTTTTATATGCCTTTTGCGAATTTTTATTTTATGGATTATATTAATTTTTTATCGTCTGATGATTTGACTTCAGATGCAAAAGTTAAGGTTGTTTGTTTGGATTGTTGTGTTGATTATGTTAGGAAGTATTTGGATGAAAAGGTGGAGATTGTATGTTTAGTTACAGATTAAATACAATAAAAAATACTTCAAAATTAAAATATGAAAATTAATATTACAATAATATTACGATAATATTACAATAATATTAAATTATAAAATATTAATAAATATATATTGATTTAAAAAGTAAATTAGTTTAAAATAATTCTAGAGGTAGGTGGAACAAAATGGAAATATATAGTTTTAGTGATAAAAAAGAGGAATTTGATAAAGAATACTACAATAAAAATGAGATTGAAGCAATTGTTCCTGTGAATTTAGAAATAAATAAAACTTGCGTTATAAAAACAAAAAATAATAAAAAAAATGAAGAATATTATAAATGGCAGTTTATATATGCATTGATAAACAGTGGTATGTATAATAAGGATTTTATAGGTGTAGAAGTTTGCTTACCTAAAGGAAACAAAAACTCTGCACCTATAAAGTTTGATGCGGCAATATTTAGAAGTGCAGATTGGTTTAAGCATTATAAAAAATTTCATGAAGAAAATAGCCAAGAGGAATTAGATTGGATAAGAAAAAATATATTGATTGTAATAGAATTCAAGAATGAATATTCAAAAAACATAGAAGTTGTGTATAATCAACAATTAAAACCTGCAATAAAAGAAATAGAACAAAATTATGCATTAGGAATTCTTTATGATACTGAAAAACTATATATATTTAGAAAAAAAGGTGAAAATATATTAAGATTTAATGAAACTTTGAATAAGAAAGGTGATAAAAGTACTACTAAAGATTTATCACTTGAATTACCAGATGCATATAATTCATTACCTAATTTTGAACAAATTCTTAGAAAAGTAGAATATAAAGCAATAGATAGAAGTAATAGAACTGTAGATGAATTGGATAGAATATCTGGAGCGGCTACAACTCAATTAAAAGATAGCATTGCATCTATATTAAAAGTCATGGAAGCAAATTCATTAGATAATGAAAGAGGATATGAAATTCTTATTCAAATATTAGCTTTAAAAATATTTGATGAAAAAAGAAGTTACGAGAGTATAAAAGAAGAAGAAAGAAGAAAACTGGAATTTTATGAGAAAGAAATAGAAGAAAAAAAATTTGAATTATTTTTCTATATAAACGATATAGAAAGAAATTTTATAAAATTGTCTGACCCGGATATACAAAATTTTATAAGAAGAATGAGAAAATTATATGATGATGCATCTGATAAATATAAATATATATTAAAAGAAAATGACGAAGAAACAATATCATGGACTAAAGAATCACATATTCATGTTATTAGTGAAATAGTTAGGCAATTCCAAGATTATAGTTTTATTCTTTCAGAAGAAAATGATTTATATCAATTAGTATTTTACCAATTTGCAAGTGCTTTTTCAAAAGCAGAAAAAGGGCAATTTGTAACTCCATTGCCAATTATTGACTTTATTGTAAATATAGTAAATCCTAAGAGAAATGAAACTATAATTGATCCAACAGTCGGAATAGCTGATTTTTTGGCAGAAGCTTATAAATATTCTGGATCAAAATTAAATGATGAAAATTTATATGGTATGGATAATGATGAACAGATGATTACATTAGCACAGCTAAATATGTTATTAAATGGAGATGGAAATTCTCATTTGGAGTGGGTTTCAGATAAGGGTTCTGTTCTATATAAGTTTAATTCAAGAGGTGAAATAGTAGATTTAGACAATAAATTACATAAAAATGGGAATTGGGATAATTGGGCTAATGATACAAAATTAAAAAAATTTGATATTGTTTTAACTAATCCACCTTTTGGTGACGGAAGAAAATACGAAATTAAAACAGATTATGATAGAAAAGTAATAGAGAATTACGAATTGTGGAATATTGCAAAAGATGGAAATTCACTTGATTTAGGATTAGTATTCTTGGAAAATGCCTATAGAATATTAGGAGAGAATGGACGAATGGGAATTATTTTGTCAAATTCATTAGCGTCAGTGGACAAGTGGAATGCTGCAAGAGAATGGTTAATAAATAAAATGAGAATTGTAGCATTATTTGATTTGCCATCAAATGTATTTGCAGATACAGGGGTTAATACAACAATTATTATTGCATATAAACCACCAAAAGAAAGATTAGACGAATTAATAAATAATAATTATGATATTTTTATTAAAGATATCAAAAAAGTTGGATATGAAGTAAAAACGTCAAAAAGAATAAAATATTTTGAGAAAAAATATAAATTAGATGCTGATTATAATATGATTGTTGATAGAATGGGAAAACCAATAATTGATGAAGAATTTACAGAAATAGAAAAAATGTTTAAAGAATGGTGTAATACTCAAGAAAACGAATTAAAAAAATTATTTTTGTAAAAAGGAGGAAAAAATGCCAATTATAAAAGTAAATGATTTAATAAAAAATAATTTTAAGTTGGCACCTAGTAATTATAAAAAAATAAATGTTGATTTAACAAAATTGGAAGAAATATCTAGATATATTAGTAAAATAGAAAAAGGTGCTGAAGTTGGTTCTCAAGAATATGTAGAAATATCTAATTTTAATTTTCTAAGAACAGCAGCTTTTAATGAAAAGACATTTTCATTAAAAATAGATAACAATTCATTAATAAATATTACACCAAAATCATTTATTAATAGCAAATTGAAAAAAGATGATATATTAATATGTAAAGATTCAAATGTGGGAGAAGTTGCAATTTTATATGAAGATATGGAAAAAACAATGTATAGCGCAGGAATTAATAAAATTATTTTTAAAGATCATCCTAAATACTTTTTTGCATTAATGAAAAATGATAATTTTAAAGAACAATTAAATAACATGATTCCAAAGGGATCAACAATAAAACATGCTAAAGATTTATATTTAAGATGTAAGGTTCCAATAGTAACAAATAAAGAAGTGATAAGATATATAGAAGACTTGGTAGATATTATTGTGAATAAGGAAATGAAAATAAAAATTAAAAAAGATAAAATAGATAAATATATAGAAAATGAAATATGTACAAAACAAAATAAAGAAAACTATACATTTAAATATCCTACAGTAAAAGACATAAAAAAAATTAATAGACTAGATACAGGTAATTACACTAACGAATTTAAAGAAATTGAGTATAAAATCAAAAATTATAAAAATGGGTTCTTTTATATTGAAGAGGATAAGATAAAAGGAGGAAATACACCTAAAGATCGATATATTGATAAAAAAGGAAATTTAAAATTTTTATGGATAATACCAACATTTATAAATGATGATGGTACAATTATAGATGATACTAGAATTAATTGTGAAAAAAATAATATAAATGAAAATTGCTGTTTAATAATTAATAGAACATCAAAAGGAGGAAGCGGTGAATATGTAGGAATAACATCATTTTATGATTATAAAGAGAAAGGAAAAGCTCAACATAATCAAGGTATATATAAAGTATTCAATTATTCAGATAAAAAGTTAGTTTTTATCACTTGCTTATTAAACAGTCCAATGTATAGAAAAATATGTGCTAATTTATCCATGGGATCAAAAATGAAAGAACTAAAATTAAAAAATTTTTTACAAATACCATTTCCAAATTTTGATGAAAAAAATATAAATTACATCTATGAACTATATACTAAAAAAATTAATAAAAAAACAACAGATAAAAATGAATTTAAAAAAGATAATATAGACAAAGATGATAAATCTGGTATATTAGAAATATATAAATCAATGAAAAAAGCAAAACAAAAACTAAATGATACTGTTAATGAGTTATATCATGGAAAAAATGTAGAAATTAAATATGAAGTATTTTAAACTCAAATATAAGAATAGTATTTATATAATATAAAACTGAGAACAAATATATATAAAATAAATTTTATAATAATTTAAGTCAGCAGAAATGCTGATTTTTATTTTAAAAAATTTTATTACATGAAAATATTCCAAATGAAAAGAAAATGAAAATTTAAAGGGTATCCAGAACGAATAAATTTTAGTATTTTTGAAAAGGATACGCTAAACTACATAAATTTTGTGATATAATGTATATTGGAAAGATAAAAACAATACTACTAAAAGAATATGATTGATAGAGATAAATGATGATATAATAAGAAATAAAATATGGATGTAATTACTATATTTGATTATTTTATATGAATATATTATAATGAAAATATAAGAAATATAGAATATTTAAGGATTGGATGAGGTGATAAATAATGAATCAAAACGTTATAACAATGATATTAAAAAATGGTAATCCAACAGGAATTATACAAGCAAATGTTGATGAATGGATAGGAGTAAGTTATAAAATACCAAGAAATAAAATTAAAGAAGCAAAAGAATTAAAAAATATAGATAATTCTGGTGTATATATTTTATTTGGAATAGATGAGGAGACAGGAGAGAATAGAGCATATATTGGAGAAGCAGAAGATATCTATTCGAGATTATTACAACATTATAAATTAAAGGAATTTTGGACAGAATGTATAGTATTTATAAGTCAAGATAATTCTTTAAATAAAGCACATATAAAATATATTGAAAATAAATTATATGAAAAAGCTTACAAGACTGAAAGATATAAAATTGAAAATGACAATAGACCGACAAAATCTTCATTAGATGATGCTGATGAAATTAGAGCAATAAAATTTTATGAAAAAATAAAAATGTTGACTTCTATGTATGGATATAGAATATTTGATGAAATAGTTGATAAAGAAAATAAAATAGAAGAAGACAAAATTTTATATTTAACCAATAATAAAATACAATATGCTAAAGGAATAATAACTGACGAAGGATTTGTAATATTAAAAGGTTCAAGAATAAAAGAAGGTATTTCAACAAGTATTTCTCCAAGTTTATTGAACTTTGCAGAAAGAGAGCGTGATTCTAATGATATTATAAATGGAGAATTTGTAAGAAATCATTTATGTTCATCACCTTCAATGGCTGGAGTTGTTATTTTAGGACGTAATTGTAATGGATATGATGAATGGAAAAACGAAAATGGAAAGAAATTGAGAGATATTGTAGGTGAATAAATATGATTTACATTACAGGGGATTGTCATTCGGATTTTAGTAAGTTTGAAACAGATAGATTTCCAATACAAACTGAAATGACCAAAAACGATTATGTAATTATATGCGGAGATTTTGGAGGAGTATGGACATTTGAAGAAAGTAGTAGAGAAAAAGAAGCACTTGATTGGTTAAATAATAAAAACTTTACAACCTTATTTATAGATGGAAATCATGAAAATTATACAAGACTATATAATTATCCAGTAGAAGAATGGCATGGTGGAAAAGTACATAAAATAAGGGACTATGTATTTCATTTAATGAGAGGAGAAATTTTTAATATTAATAATAAGAAAATATTCGCTTTTGGTGGTGCTAGATCACATGATATACAGGATGGAATATTAAATCTGGATGAAGAAGAAAGAATATATGAATATCGTAAAAGAGGAACGTATTTTAGAATTAGAGATTTTTCATGGTGGGATTTAGAACTTCCAACAAATCAAGAAATGAAAAACGGAATAAAAAATCTATAGAAAGTAAATTATAAAATTGATTATATTATATCTCATTGTTGTCCAACAAGTATACAAGCATTAATAAATCCAACGTATAAAAGAGATATTTTAATGGATTATTTACAACAAATTCTAGAGAAATGCATATTTAAAAAATAGTATTTTGGACATTATCATGAAAATCTACAAGTATATTCCAAATTTACTTGTTTATATGAGGATATAGTTCCACTTGAATTTGAAAGCATTTTTTAATTATATATAATCAATATTAAAGAGATGAAATAAAAAAATATAAAATATCAATAAAATTTGAGAAAAAATCTCAAAAATATTGATATTTTTTTAATTTTAGCATATAATATAAAAAGTAAGGAGGAGAAAATTAAAATGTTAATAAGATTTAGTTTTAAAAATTTCAAATCTTTTAAAAATGAAAATTGCTTAGATATGGAAGCAACTTCTTTAAAGGAACATGAATATAATATTGAAAATAACGATGAAGGAAAATTCTTAAAAGTTGCTGCAATTTATGGAGCAAATGCAAGTGGAAAAACTAATGTATTACAGGCATTTAATTATATGAAAAAAAGAATATTAGTTAGTGATGACTCAAAAACAGTATCTCCATTAGATGAAGAAAATATTTATAGTTTTATGATAAATGAAGAACCAATAAGCTTAGAAGTAGAAATTTTAGCCAAAAACAATAAAGTATATAAATATGGTTTTGAGGTATTGAAAGACAAGATTATATCAGAATGGTTATACGGAAAAAGAATTAATAAATTTTATGCAATTTTTGAAAGAGAAAACAACGATGTAAAAGTAAAATCTATAAATAATAAAATTATTGGATTAGCAAATATAGACGATAAGACTCTATTTTTAAATATTTATACAAAAATTGATAAAGATAACGAAGATTTCAATAATGTATATGATTGGTTTATAAATGCAAATTATCTAGATTTAGGAAATCCAAAATTTGAAAATTTTATAAATAATAGAATTTCATTAAAAATTTTAAGTGATAAAAAATATAAAGATGAATTATTAAAATTTATAAAAACATTTGATTCAACAATAGTAGGAATAAATACATCTCCTAATTCAATAGAAGAAGTAAGAAATAATAACGGAGTTATCAAAGTTGAACTAGTTCATCAGGGAGAAGATGGAAAGTCAAAAGCATTACCACTTGCATTAGAGTCAAATGGTACAATGAAAATGTTCCATTTATTTGATTATTTTATGGATGCTTTAAGAAATGGAATGGTGTTATTTGTTGATGAATTAGATGCAAAGCTACATCCATTATTAACAAGATATTTAATAAATTTATTCCACAATAGTGAAACAAATGTGGGTAATGGTCAGCTAATATATTCAACACATGATACAGTAAATTTAAACAAAGAAACATTTAGAAGAGATGAAATTTGGTTTGTAGAAAAAAATAATGATGGAATATCAGATATCTATTCATTATCAGATTATGTCTTAGATAGTGATGAAGAAGGCAAAGGCAAAAAAGTTAGAAATGATGCAACATACAATAAAGATTATTTAACTGGAAGATATGGTGCTATTCCAGTTTTAGAGGAATTTGATATACACAATGAAAGATAAAAATGTATCTAAAAGAAGAAACTTTAAAAGTAAAAAGCTTGCACCAGCTAATTACTTAATAGTATGTGAAGGAACAGCAACAGAGCCAAATTATTTCAATGGACTAAAGAAGAAAATAAATGAAAAATACGGTAATAGAGTTGATGTTATGATACCTAAAATTGATGTCAAAGGAACAGGACTTAACACGGAAAGCATTGTAAAATACACAGAAAGAATGGTAAATTATTCTTCTAAAGTATATGGGCAAGTTTGGGTTTTATTTGATAAAGATGATTATGATGATGATCAATTTAATAGAGCTATTGAAAATTGTAATTATAATGTAGCTTGGTCAAATCCTAACATAGAACTTTGGCTATTATCACACTTTAAAAAAGTTGATAGGTATATTTCTAAAGAAAACGTATTAGAAGAATTAAATAGAGAATTTCAAAAAAATGGTTTAGGCGATTATAGCAAAAATGATTCTAAAATTTTTGAAAAGATTGCTAATGTTGGAAAAATACATAAGGCAATAGATAATTGCAAAGCTATGGAAGAGTTAAATAACGGTGGACAAGCTTCACAAAGAAATCCAATGACAAAGGTTTACAAGATTGTAGATGAATTGAAAGAATATTTAGAATAAAAATAATGATATAAAGGAGTTAAATATGGGATTATATGATGGAATTAAGGATGTAGCAAAAGTGGTTCAGAAGGCTGATAATATCGAGCTTTATCAAAAACTATTAGATTTATCATCGCAAGCTTTAGATATGCAAAATACAATCAGTAATTTAGTAGAAGAAAATAAAAGATTGAAGCAAAAAGAAGATATTACAAATAAAATATTAAGACATGATGAAACATATATAACTTTAAAAGAGGATAAGTTGCCAATATTGTATTGCTCATGTTGTTGGGATACTCAAAGTAAATTAGTTCAACTTATTAAATATGAGGAAGGTGATTATATATGTAATGTATGTAAAAATAAAGGATACTATGATAAAGAAAAGTATAAAGCATATATTGATAATATGCAAAATGATAATAATATATATGTTTAAATATATAAAAGAGATTGGAGAAACAGATGGACTTTATAAATACACTATTTGAGAAATATTTTAGAAGTGCATACAGTATTATTATAGCAATTCTAATTGGAATTATATTTTCAATTACTTTGTATTTTAGCATTCCAGCAGTTGTTGCTAAGATAATAGCAATTTTGTGTGTAGTGGGAATAGTGGTATATTATGTAATAGATACAATTCTATATAATAAATTACCAAAAAACAAAGCAGATAATGCAATATTAATTAGAATTATTGCAAAAGATAAGAATGAGTATGATGATATAAAATATAAATTCGGAAACGAGTTCGAAAAATTTCTAAAATTAAATGAAAACAAACTAAAAATATTATATATCCCATTTCATTTAATTGAAAAAAACAGTTATAATGAAAAAAATAAAATCATAAAATTGTTAGAAAAAACAAATTGTATTTTTTTAACAACGATAAAAACAAGATCAGAAGATACAAGAGAAAGTACAAAATATATAACAGAATTTAATATAGGAATTATACATCCAGTGTATATGGATAAAATAGAGAAAATATTTCAAAGTGAAATTAATATATTGGGAATGCCAACAGCAAGAGTGGAATACTCAAAAGAAGACAAATTAAATATTTTAGAAGTTACAGCACAAAGAATCTCTTTTGTTTGTAGATATATAATAGCAAGGGCATACTATTTGAGTAACGAACTAGAAAGTGCACTAGTTATTAGTGAAAATTTATATAATGAGTTAATTCACCTATCAGAAGGAAATTTTGATGAAATAAGAAAAAGCATAAGCTTATTATGTTATGATATACATATATCCAAAATGTTAGTTGAAAATTCAAAAAATAATAAAAATGTTGATTATGTTGAAAATGAATTAAATGAAGCAAACAAATATAAAAAAAATACTTATATATATTATGAAGGAATGAGTGTTTGCTGTTTTTTGAAATATAGAGATATAAAGAAAACAAATGATTATTTAGGATGCTGCAAAAAAATAAATAAAAACGGACCATGGAAATACAGTGTTGCATTTTTAAAGGCATATTGTAATGAAAGTGAAGGAAAAGTTATATATCACTACAAGCAAGCTTTCAAAGTACCATATGAGCATATGCATTTAATTTCATTTATCGAAGATATATTAATTAGAGAGCCAAATAAAAATATGTTAAGATTTGCATTGATATTGTTATATTTAAAAATTGGAGAAATAAAAACAGCAAAAAGTATAATGCAAGAATATTTGCAAAATAAAAAAATTTCTAACTTAGAAGAAAATACAATTGAGCAATTAAAAAAGATTTATGGTAATGATATAATTAAAAAATTAATAGAAGAAGAACATTAAATTGACTTGTTTGAATAGAATATAATAAATTTTAAATAGAAATATTTTGGATAAAAGACGAGAATTAATCTCGCCTTTTACTATCTATCAAAAAATCCTATAACTATTGGTGAACCATTAACAAATCCATACCTATAATACTTCTCACACCAATATTTAATATGTTGTATAAGATTATCATACAATATATAAATTTGAGATTGAGCAAACTGCTTATTATCCTTAAAAATATTACGAAAAATTATCTTACAGAACTTATTTAACCTAAGAATTCAAAGCTTTATCCAGTAATTTAACGCCATCACTAAATCCAGTCTTATAATATTTTTCATTCCAATATATACAATACTGCATAAAATCATCACGCAAATCATTTAAAACATTAGAAACATAATCTTTTTTAGTATCTAAAGTAACATCTATAATCTTATCATAAAAATCATCAAATTTGAGAAAATGGCTTTTATCTTCATCACTCAAATTAGTTTCTAATTCTTCAGATCTAAAATCTAGCCAATCTTGTAAAAGATCATCATCCTCATTTAAATTATTACAAATATTTTCAAAACAACAAAAACATTTTTTATTCATAATCATACCTCCATAAATTAAAATAACTGGGCTCAAAATGGGCACACTATTGACCAAAATGAACCTAAAATCACATAAATTTACAAAGGATAAAAATTGGGCACACCAAATATACCAACCAACACATCGAAAAGCCTTGTAAACCAATACTTTGATAGCATTACTCATAACCCGAAGCCCTTACTAATCCAACCACCACCACCCAAATCACCAAAAACATATTTAAAAAATAGACAACAAATGATATAATTATAAAAAAAGGAAAGGAAAAAACAAAAATGAATCAAAAAAATAGCAATGAAATAACAATAAAAATAAAAAGCAAACCAAACGAACTCTACAAAATACTAGAAGAAAAAGGATACAAAATAACAAAAAAATTCACAATGGACGACACATATTTCATACCCAAAGAAACAAAATTAGAAAAGAACAATGCAAGAAAAATCCTATCAAAAGCAGTACTAGTAAGAGACATCAAGGACCAAACATCAAACAAAAGAACAAAACTAATAACATTCAAAATCAAAAACTATGACAAATCCGGTAATATACTAAGCCAAGAATCAACCAATTGTAATATACTAGAAATAGACGAAGCAAAAGAATTACTAAAATCAATAGGATATAAAGAAATTATGAATATAAAAGAAAATGACATAGTATACGAAAAAAATGGATTTGAATTAGCAGTTAAAGATATAGAAAACGGCGACAATTTAATAGAAATAGAAGAAAAAGATGAATTAGATACCACAGAAAAATTAATCCAAAAAGTAAACGAAATAGGAATACCAATATATACAGATAACTATTTTGTAAAAAAAGCAGAAATAGAATTAGAAAAAATCTTAACAAAAAAGGCTAATACAGAAAAATTCTATGACAACACCCAAAATATGGAACCAACTTATACTGTAAAAAATTCCTAAAATTAAATATAGAGCCAGGAAACGCAATTGAACTAGGATGTGGAGCGGGAAGAGATACAGGACGATTAATAAAAAAAAGATGGAATGTGCTTGCGATAGATAAAGAAGATGTAGAATCTAGAATTATCACAAGATTATCAAAAGAAGAACAAAAGAAGTTTAAATTTTCAAATCAAAAATTTGAAAGTATAAAATTAGAAAAAAATAATTTAGTCGTTGCCAATTTTAGCCTTCCATATTGTAATAAAAACAATTTCAAAGAACTATGGGATAAAATTGATGAGAGCATCTTAACAGACGGGTATTTTGCAGGCAATTTCTTTGGAGATAATGATGAATGGAAAAATAAAAAAGAGGGGATGACTTTCTTAACTAAAGAACAGGTAATGGAACTTTTTAAAGATTATGAAATAATAGATTTTAAAGAAGTTGAAAAAGATGGAACTACTGCTTTAGGAAAAGAGAAACATTGGCACATATTTAATATAATAGCAAAAAAATAAGTACTTTTTCAATTTGACTATAAAAAACCATACAATTATGATATAATTTTCAAAAAAAGGAGGAAAAACCATGGATTTAACAATAAATGTAGAAAACTACAAACTAAACATAAGAGCAGCAGTGATAATAGAACACAACGGAAAAATATTAGTACACAAAGAAATAAGCAAAGACCACTATGCACTAATAGGAGGAAGAGTAAAAATAGGAGAAGATTCAGAAACAACAATCAAAAGAGAAATTAAAGAAGAACTTGGAAAAGAAATAAAAACAAGAGGATATATAGCAACAATAGAAAATTTCTTCGAAGAAAAAGGCCAAAAATATCACGAAATATTATTTGTTCACAAAGCAGAATTCATAAACGAAGAAGACAAAAAAATAGAACAAACACTAAAAAATGTAGAGGGCAAAGAAAACTTACGCTATGAATGGATAGAAAAAAGCAAAATAGAAGAATATAAAATCTTACCAGGAACAATAAAAGAAATCTTAAAAGAAAACAAAATTCCAGTACATAAAATAAACAATGATTTAAAAAAAGAAATTGAACTAGGAGAAGTAGATAATATATTAAACAAAAATGCCAATTCAGAAAAAGAAAAATGCTGTGGATGTATTATAATAAATGATAATAAAGTACTACTAATCAAGCAAATACAAGGACATTGGGGATTTCCAAAAGGACATGTAGAAAAAAATGAAACAGAACTTGAAACAGCAGCAAGAGAAGTGAAGGAAGAAACTAATTTAGATGTAGAAATTGATGCTAATAAAAGATATACAATGGAATATGTAACAGATAAAGGAAAGCTAAAACAAGTAGTATTATTTGTTGCTAAATGCACAGGAGGAGAAATTAAAGCACAGGAATGTGAAGTTAATGAAATAAAATGGTTAGATTTCGATAAAGCAGTTGAAACAATTACATATGAAAATACTAGAGAATTATTTAAGGAAATACTTAAGGATATAAAAGGTTGAAAAACTAATTAAATATTTATCCATAAAATTGAAACAATATAGAAAAAGTAACAAGGAAACAAAAAATGAAAGAAAACAAAACACTATACAAAATAGCAAAAGCAATATACAGCAAATTGCTAAAAATAATATATAAACCAACAGTAAAAGGAACAGAAAACATACCAGAAAAAGGAGCGATTATCTTTGTAGGAAACCACAAGCACGCATTTGACCCAATAATGGTAATGGCAAACACAAACAGAATAGTACACTACATGGCAAAAGAAAGCCTATTCAAAGGAATACACGGAAAAATTTTTGAAAGCATTGGAACTATAAAAGTACACAGAAACAAAAGTAATCCTGTAGCCATATTAAAAGCAGAAAGAGTACTTAAACAAGGTGGAGCAGTTGGAATTTTTCCAGAGGGAACAAGAAACAGGACAAACCAAGAGCTTTTAAAATTCAGATATGGAGCAGTCAAAATTGCCAAAAAAACAAATACACCAATAATTCCATTTGCAATAAAAGGCAACTATAAACCATTCAGAAAAGGCTTATCAATCGAATTTGGAAAACCAGTAAATATCAGTAAAATGGAAATAGAAGAAGCAAATAATTATATTAAGAATGAAGTATTAAACATACTTAGGAAATAGAAAAGGTTGGAAAATTTAAATCTTTCCCAACCAAATTTCTACCTTAAGGAAGGAATGAAATTAAATATGAAATGGATTTTTATAGTAAACGAAAGTGCTGGAAGAGGAAAAAGCAAAAAAATCATACCCAATATTGAAAACGAATGTAAAAATCAAAACATTGAATTCGAAATTAGATATATAACAAAAGAAAAAAGTGGATATGACATTGCGCTTGAATACAAAGATAAGGAATACATAATATATGTTGTAGGAGGAGATGGAACGCTAACACTTGTGTTGCCTGCGTTAGTTGGCACTAAAAACAAACTGGGTATTATTCCATCAGGCTCAGGAAATGATACATATAGAACTATAAAAAATCTACCTAATAAAGAAACACTGATAGATATAGGAAAAATTAATGACAAATACTTCATAAATGTAGCATGTACGGGAATTGATGCTGAAGTAGCAAACAATATTGACAAATTAAGGAATACTATAATACCAACAAGTCAACTATACAATGCAAGTATTGTATATACTTTTATAAAATTTAAACATAAAAAAATGAAATTGAAAACCAGTGTAAAAAACATTGAAACAAAATATACAATTTTAAGCATTTGTAATGGAGCATATTATGGCGGTGGCTTTAATATTGCACCAAAATCAACATTAACGGATGGTCTTTTAGATGTTTATTATGCAGAAGAAATGCCAAAAATAAAAATGATTCCATTAATTTTAAGACTGAAAAAAGGAAAACATGAAGGAAAAAGAAGAATTCATAAATTTAGAACAAATCATGTAGAATTACAGCTTGATGAAGAAATTACTTTTAATGTAGATGGAGAAAAACTAACAGGAAATAAATTTGTAATAGATGTTTTACCAAAATCAATTACATTATTTAAGGATAATGACTTTGTAGAAAAAATTTTGAAATAAAAGATGGGAGATAAAATTATGAGTGAAAATTTAAAGAAACCAATAGTAACAATAGAAATGGAAGATGGGGGAATAATAAAACTAGAACTATATCCAAGCAAAGCACCAGAAACAGTAAACAACTTTGTGAATTTGGTACAAAAAGGATTTTATGATGGACTAATATTCCACAGAACAATTCCGGGATTCATGGCACAAGGAGGAGACCCAGAAGGAACAGGAATGGGAGGACCAGGATACGGAATAAAAGGAGAATTCAAAGAAAATGGAGTAGAAAACAACATATCACATGTAAGAGGAATTGTATCAATGGCAAGAAGCATGATGCCTAATAGTGCAGGTTCTCAATTCTTTATAGTAACAGATGACTCTGAATTTTTAGATGGAAAATATGCTGCATTTGGAAGTGTTATTGAAGGGATGGATGTAGTAGATAAAATTGTAAAATCAAGAGTAATTACCAGAAGTCCATTTGGTGGTGGGAAAGATAGACCAGTAGAACCACCTGTTATGAAAAAAGTAACAGTAGAGACATTTGGAGTAGAATATCCAGAACCACAAAAAATGTAAAAAATTAATAAAATGACAAATTTCGACACAAAAATAGAAAAACAAATAGTATAATTTCAATATACCAAAATATTCATATAAATTAATTAGAATTCAAGAATTTTTTATGGGGTAGAACACTAAAAAACATTCTGCCCCAGTATTTTATATCATTAAAATTTAAATTTTAAAAAATTAGCAGAATAATCAAATTTTAAACTTATTTTCAAATAAAAATCCAAAATTAAATTTAAAAATCACACAACAATCCGCATATTGTGATATAATAGTGGAAAAATAACAGAAAAATTCAAATAACAATGAACAAAACAAGGAGGAGAAAAATTATGTGTACAGCAGCAACATATAAAACAAAAGACTTCTATTTTGGAAGAACACTAGACTATGAATTCTCATATGGAGATGAAATAACAATAACACCAAGAAATTATGAATTCAAATTCAAAGAAAAAGAACCAATAAAAAATCACTATGCAATAATAGGAATGGCATATGTAGCAGAAAACTACCCACTATACTATGACGCAATAAATGAAAAAGGATTAGGAATAGCAGGACTGAACTTTGTAGGAAACACGCACTACAGCTCAAAAGAAGAAGAAAAAGATAATATAACACAATACGAATTTATACCATGGATTTTAAGTCAATGCACAACTGTAAAAGAAGCACGACAACTAATAGAAAAAATGAACTTTTTAAATGAACCATTTAATGAACAATTACCGCTAGCACAATTACATTGGATTATAGCAGACAAAGAAGAAGCCATAACAGTTGAAGCAATGAAAGATGGAATAAAAATATATGAAAACCCTGTAGGAATTTTAACTAATAACCCGCCATTTGATAAGCAAATGTTTGCATTAAATAACTATATGAACTTATCACCTAAATCTCCTGAGAATAAATTTGCAAAAAATATAAATTTAGATAGATACAGCAGAGGAATGGGAGCAATAGGACTTCCTGGTGATTTATCTTCACAATCTAGGTTTATAAGAGCAAGTTTTGTAAAAATGAACTCAGTTTCAAAAGATACAGAAAATGAAAGCGTTAGCCAATTCTTCCATATTCTTAATTCAGTAGATCAACAAAGGGGATGTTGTGAGGTAGATGACGGAAAGTATGAGATAACAATTTATACATCTTGCTGTAATGCAAGTAAAGGAATTTATTATTACACAACATATGATAACCATCAAATTACAGCAGTTGATATGCATAAGGAAAATCTAGATAGTAAAGAACTTATAAGATATAAATTAATAAAAGAAGAACAAATCAAAATTCAAAATTAATAAAAGACACAAGATTAGGCAGACGAAATTTTGAAAAAATTTTGGATGACGATGAGCGAAACGCCCAAGATTTGGCAGACAAAATTTTGAAAAAAATTTTGGATGACGATG
>ERZ840517.1261-NODE-1261-length-28115-cov-7.794084_pt1 | contig 28115 bp, 23 predicted proteins | sample MGYA00519876_ERZ840517 | MGnify/ENA primary metagenome ERZ840517 (study PRJEB31850, sample SAMEA3708882) | human gut metagenome | biome: human gut; feature: human-associated habitat; material: faeces | place: China | collected 2014 ... | reverse complement strand
TATTTTTATATTTAAAATTTTTTACAATATCTTCTGTTTTTTATCTGATATTTAAAATTATTTTTTATACTATTAACAGTATTACAAATTAAATCTTTTCGTACTAATACTTCGTGTTATTATTTAATTATGATTGATATACTCAAAACTAAATAATTCTTATATATTTGGAGGTATTTTATGACAGAAATCGAAAAAAATTTAAGAAAAAATATTGGAAAAAAATTGAAATTAGCTAGAACTAAAACTAAGTACACACAAGAAGTTCTTGCAGAAAAAACTTCTTTATCACCAAGATATATCAGCCAATTGGAACGTGGTATAGCTTTTGGTAGTGCTACTACTATTGTTAGTTTGTGTAATGCACTTAATATCTCTACAGATTTTCTTTTTAGTGGCTTGATTGATACAAGTTCTTCTGCTTTTGCAGATTTAGTTGATAATAAGTTCTTAGAAGATTATTCACAATTAAATGACTATAATAAAAAAGTTATTAGTAGACTTGCTAATGATTTAGTAAAGCTTCAACTTGAAGAGAGTTTTAAAAAAAGCAACATCAAATAATGGTGTTGCTTTTTTATTTAACATAATTTATTAAGATTTTGCAATTTTTATTATGCTATTTCTGCTTGAATGTGTTACTTCTGCTATTAAGTCAATTGCCATATTTTTCTTTAGCATTTCTTTTATTATATTATTTTTTTCAAGTTTTCTTCCTTCTCTTTTTCCCTCTTTCTTCCCCCTATCTATAAACATTTGCTTTTCTTCTTCAATTGTTTCTAAAATTTGTAGCATATCTTCACCATCTTTCTCAAAATTCGATAATAAACTTTCTGTTTTTTCTTTTCCTAAATAGGATTTTAAAACCTTAGAAATCATTAAATAAAGTACCTCTTTTCCTTCTCCCTTGTATTTATCTTGATGTTCATTAATTTCATTTAAAATTTTCTTTATCCATTCTGCCAAAGTTCCATCTCTTTTGTATTTTTCCAATAATGAAATTTTTGATAAATATGTTTTTTCATTTAATAATTTTTCATCGCTATATTTATTAATATCTATTAAAGTATACTTTCCAAATGCCTCATCAAATCCTTCTAATTTTTCTTGTATTTTTTCAATTTCATCTGTTATATTCCAAATCTCTCTTCCAGTATATAACACAATTGAAATAACTAATGGTATCTTAAAATTCTTTTTTCCTCTTTTCTTAATATCAATTGCACCTTGTAAAAGTTCTACCTTATATTCCACCAATCTCCACGGCATTGTTACATCTTTCTTTGTTTGATGTTCTAATAGAAAAAACACATTTCTCCCTTTTATTTTATAAATGATGTCTGCAGTTTTATTACTTAATCCATTTGTCACAAAACTTCTGTTATACTTTTCTAATTCTTCCTCTCTCAATTTTAAATTTAATTTTTCATTAATAAATTGAACTGCCTCAAATTTAACATCAAACATTTTTCTATATATTTTGTCATCTGCATTGTTAATTCTTTTATTCATATTTTTATTATTTAATGTAAAGTTTTCTGTATCACTTCTATTATACTGTATATTTTTATTTTTGTCAACATTTACCTTGTAGTCTATTTTATTTTTTATAAGCATTACCTCCCTGTTTTGATGTGTTTTTTGAATCTTTGCGATCTAAATTTTTTCGAAAAAATTTTTTGAAATAATTTTTAATATGTGCCATCTAAGTTGCAAAATTAATTCCAATAAATATGTATAAAAGCATGTCTACATAATAACATGCTATACAGTAAATGTCAAGAAAAACATTTCGACAAAAAATTACAAAATACCATTTTTATTCTCTTAATCCTTATTATTTTCTTGCTCCACATTATTAAAAATTTCATTAGTAAAAAATTCACCCAATGTAATATTAAATCCCTCACAAATATGAAGTAAAGTATCTAATTTTATCAACTCTGTTTTTCCACTCATAAAAGTAGAAATAGTGGAACAAGGTATTCCTGTTTTCTTACATAAATTCCACACATTCATTTCTTTCTCTTTTAAATAAAATTTGATTCTTTTTCTAATAGCATTTGATAATTTCATGTTTTTCTCCTTATTTACTGAAATTAATCAAATTATATAAAAATATCATTTTAAACCACTTTGGTTAATTGAAATTTTTTATATGTTTTTATATTTTTTCGATTTTTCGAACTAGTTTGTTGCATTGAAAATTTATATGTGTTATAATTCACTCAACTTCAATTTACCAAACTAGTAAAAATACTAAAATACTGCATATTAATAAAAAAATTGGAAATATATTATATATGGAGGCACTATATATGAAGTTTAAAGAATCAAAAGAAACCTTAAACACTTTTATTTCAAAAAATATAATAATTAAACAGTTAGGATTCATAGAATCTAATTTTGAAATAAAAAATTTTAATTATGAAATTAAATATGAGTTGCTAAAAATTTTTGATAAAGAAAGCAAAAATTATATAATAATTAATATGAATCAAATATATAAAATAATATATAAACCAGAAAAAATAATATTGAATATGGATAATGATACTACTATATCTATAGAAATAAAAAGATAGACTCAGTTTGTCTATCAAAAATTATTTTTGTAATTTATCTATCTTTTTTCTATCACTTTCATCTAAATTATTTAAGCTAAATTCTAATAAAGTAATTACAATTTTATTAAAAGATAGATTTTTTATATTAGCAAGATTCTGTATATCTTCAACTATATTTTCTGGTAACCTTAAAGTTTTACTTACTCCGCTATGATTTTCTGGAATCTTCAATTTATTCATAACCATGTATCCTCCTTGCAAGCATTTTATAATAAAAAAATACAAAAATATGCACCCATTTTTACTTGCAAATTAATTTCAGTTATGCTAATATATTTACATATAAAAATCAAAAGAAAAAGAAAGGAAAATTTATGAAAAAAATCAAAAATAACACTAAAGGTATTACACTAGTTGCACTAGTAGTAACAATTATTATTATGCTAATATTAGCAGGAATTACAATCGCAAATATAGGCGGAGAAAATAGTTTAATAAACAAAAGTAAAAAAGCAAAAAAAGAACACGAAATTGCACAAGCACAAGAATTATTATCAACAGAACTATCTAGTATATTAGCTGGAAATCAAGGGACAAAAAATTTAAAAGACCTAGATAATCTAACCATAAGTGGCTATACAACAAAGGTAAGTGATATTGCCAGATTAATAACAATGACAAAAAATAATGAAACATTCTATTTTTTAGTTGACTCTGATTACAATATCCTGAATTTAAACAATGCCAATAACTCTTCACAAGGTAGTACCGGCGGAAATACTCAATCTGGAAGTTCAACTTCTGAATTAATAAATGATTTTAATATTAAGATAGAAGAACAAAATGGCCTTAATGCAAAAATTAATATTGATGGAACAATAACAACTACAGATAATAGTTCTATAAGTGGATATATCATTTTGCTAGATGGAAATGTTGCAAAAATCAATGCATCATTACCATACAACCTTGCACTAGATAAGGCAAATACAACATATAAAATAGATGTTTTGGCCATAGATAATCATGGAAAAACAAAAAATGCTGGCTCAAGTTTATCTGTTACAACCCCAAATTTAATAGTTACAACATTAGATTATCCTATTTTTACTTCAAAGGGAATGGTAAATGTAAAATATACAAATCCAAATGATTCAAATGACTTTTATTACGATTTAGATTTAAACAGAAATTGCACCGCTGAAGATGCTTTAGATAAAGCCGCATATGATGGCGATGATTCTACTTATTATAATGGAACTACTCCAAAATGTAAATTTTATTATGCAAGTTATACAAAACCATATCAAACTTGTTTTAAAATTGATTCAAATTTCACTGGCAACATTGTTGTCACCTTAAGCACATCAGGATATTGGAATGTACCTAGTGATGGGAAATTTTTAAATAATAATATTTTTCATATAACATATTATGGAAAAAATACATTCTGGACCTCCGATTTTTTTGGCAAAATCACTGGAAAATTATATGAAATTTATTATGATGGAAATATAGAATAGCTAATTTATTTTAATAGGAGATTTAAATATATGAAAAAAAAAATAATATTACTACTTTGTATATCAACCCTTATACTTCTAACAATAACAATTTATATAAATAAAGAAAAAATAATAAAAACCACAAAAGCCTTATTAGGTTTAGAAACAAAAGAAATAACATATGAAATATATTCAAACCAAAATGGAAAAATAAAACTAACTTTGACAGCAACAGATACAGAGAATGGAATAGCTGAATTAGAATTACCAGATGGTGATAAATTAATAAGTTCCTCATCAAGAAATAAAATAGCAACAGATTACACAATAGAAAATAATGGAACATATACATTTACAAGTAAATCAACAGCAGGTGAAACAATGACAGAAACAATTGAAGTAAATGAGGAATTTAGAAATAATTTAATTGGAATAGAAAAGGTGCAAGAAATATCTACAGAGCAAGATTATAAAATAATAAAAAAATTTGATGGTGAAAATAGTTACAAATATTATTATGCTATAGGTAAAGATAATGATAATTGGATTGAACTACCTGACTATCAAATTGTAAATTTGGACAAGTATAAGGTAAAAGAAAATAACTGGACAGATGCAGAAGGAAATGTAATATTAAAATTAAAAAAAGTTTCTGAAAGCGGAAGAAATGAAGTAGAAGTCCATAAAACATTATCAGGGATATCAATTCCTGATAATTTATATAATGAAGAAGAACAAATATTAGAAGGCGACAGCATAATATCTTGCATACGAGACAATACTATAAAATCAGGAAATTATAAACTAAAAGTAAATGGAGAAGAATATCCAGCTGAAATATATAATTATGATGAAGATGTTAATTATATAACAGATAAAAATTTGGGAACATCAAAAGAAGACAGTAGAATGTTAATTGTAAAATATAATGGAAATTTAAATATTGATACAGATAGGTTAATTACAGCACAAACAAGAAAAAAGGGAATGTTCATATATGTTGCAGGTGAATTGACAAACAACGGAAATATTAGTATGACAGCAAGAGGTGCAAAAGCAAAAGGACAAGATGTTTATTTGTTGAAACATGATAATGGTATTTATGAATATGTACCAGCAATCGGAGCTGAAGGTGGTCCTTCTGCTAATGTTCATGTTTTAAATTATGCAGGAAACAGTGCATCCAAAAGCCAAAATGGTAATAATGGTGAAAACGGAAATGAAAGAGCTACAGCTGGAGGTGGATCAGGATTTGCTTCCGCCAATCTAATACATGGAGGTGATAGAACGGCCATTTCAGGATCAGGAAGTTATGGAACATCTTATTCAGGTGGAACTGGCGGTGGCTCTAGCATAAATGGATATAAATGGAATGGTTTTGGATATACTGAACTTTTTTATGAAGGAAAATCTGGAGAAAGTAACGGAGGATCTGGAGGAAATGGATATTATGGCGGTACAGGAAATCCCGGAGGAATACAAAACGGAACAACAGGAACTGGAGGATTATTAATTTTATATGCTAATAAGCTTAATAACTCAGGAAAACTTCAATCTAACGGAGTAAATGCAAATGAATATGGAGGAGCTTCAGGTGGCGGTTCTGTTAATGTATTTTATAACCAACTAGAAAACAAAGGTACTATAGAAGCTAATGGCGGAATTGGTCAAAATGGAGGAAATGGTGGTAATGGAACTATAACATTATATAATCTATTAATAGGAAATCTAAATATAACTGTAGATGAAATAACACAAAATTCATTCAGAGTCATAATAAATAAATCAGAAATAAAAGCAACTAATATTACTTATGATTATTTAATCGATTCTAATAAAGAAAAAAAAGGAGTAACAGAATCCTCAATAAATATAGATAATTTACAATTTGCCAAAACCTACCGAATACAAGTGATATTACACTATGGAACAGAAGAATATTATTCTAATACTATTTTTGCAAGAACATTAAGAAATGATGGTTTAATTGAAAAAGTATTAGATTATCCTATTATGACATCTGAAGGAATGAAAAACATAAAATGTTATAACCCAAATAATGAAGATGACTATCATTATGAATTAGATTTAAATAAAGATTGTACTGCAGAAGATGCTTTAGATAAAGCCGCATATGATGGTGATGATTCCACTTATTATGATAGAACCTCTCCAAAATGCAAATTTTACTTTGGAAATGATATAGATATTTACAATGTTTGTTTTAAAGTAGATGGGAATTTTAATGGTCATATAGTTGATGCATTAGAAGAACGTGGATACTTAGGAATCCCAAATGATGGAAAATTTCTAAGCAATAATATATTTCATACAACATATTATGGAAAGGGTACAACAGCTTGGAATAATTGTTTTTCAAAAATTTCAGGAAAACTATATGAAATTTATTATGATAAAACAATTCAATAGACACAAAAAAACCTAAAATATCATCAATCGATGTTTTAGGTTTTTTCTATATATTAGAAAAATTATTCAACTTGCCTAATATATAAAACTACATCGCACAGAAAATTTATTTCATAAATTTTTGCACACAAACAAATCTTAAAAAATCTTTAATTTTTTAAGATTTATTCTAAAACAATTGCCAACAAACTTAACTTATGTTATCATAATATTTGAAAAAAAGAACACACTAAAAGAAGAAAAAATAAGGAGGTATAAAAATGAAATTTGAACAATGGAACAAATTCAAATCAGGAGACTGGCAACAAGAAATAAACGTAAGAGACTTCATCCAAAACAACTACACACCATATGAAGGAGACTCAAGTTTCTTAAAAGGAACAACAGAAAAAACAAAAAAACTATGGGACGAAGTATTAGAACTATATAAAAAAGAAAAAGAATCAAAAGGCGGAGTATTAGACATTGACACAAAAACAGTATCAACAGTAGCTGCGCACGATGCCGGGTACATTGACAAAGATTTAGAAGAAATCGTAGGTCTACAAACAAATGCACCTTTAAAAAGAGCAATTATGCCATTTGGAGGAATCCGTATCGTAGAAAAATCTTGCGAAGCCTATGGAAGAGAAGTTGACCCAGAGGTTGATAAAATTTTCCATACAATAAGAAAAACACATAATGACGGTGTTTTCAGTGTATATACACCAGACATAAGAGCTGCAAGAAGTAGCCATTTAATAACAGGTCTACCAGACGGATATGGTCGTGGAAGAATTATAGGAGATTACAGAAGAGTTGCACTTTACGGTGTTGATGTTTTAATAGCACTAAAAAAAGAAGAATTAGAAGTTTTAGATACAAATGAATTCACAGAAGAAATTATTCGTGAAAGAGAAGAAATTAAAGAACAAATTGACGCATTACAAGCTTTAAAAGTAATGGCTGCAAAATATGGATTTGATATATCTCAACCTGCTTCAAATGCAAAAGAAGCTGTTCAATGGTTATACTTTGGATATTTAGGAGCAATAAAAGACCAAAATGGTGCTGCGATGAGTATTGGTAGAACAACAACGTTCTTAGACATCTATTTTGAAAGAGATTTAGCAGCTGGAACATTAACAGAAGAGCAAGTTCAAGAAATAATGGACCACTTTGTTATGAAATTAAGATTAGTTAGATTTTTAAGGACACCAGAATATAACGAACTATTCAGTGGAGACCCAGTTTGGGTAACTGAAAGTATTGGTGGTATGGGAATTGATGGTAGAACATTAGTTACTAAAAACTCATTTAGAATTTTACACACACTAGAAAACTTAGGTCCTGCCCCAGAACCAAACTTAACAGTATTATGGTCAACAAGATTACCAGAAGGATTTAAAAGATATACAACAGATTTATCAATAAAAACATCTTCAATTCAATACGAAAATGACGATTTAATGAGAATAACATTAGGTGATGATTACGGAATCGCATGTTGTGTTTCACCTATGAAAATAGGTAAACAAATGCAATTCTTTGGTGCAAGAGCAAACTTAGCAAAAACATTATTATATGCTATAAACGGTGGTAGAGACGAAATCTCTGGAAAACAAGTTACACCAAAATATGCACCAATAACTTCTGATTACTTAGACTTTGACGAAGTATTAGAAAAATTTGACCAAATGATGGAATATGTTGCAAAAATTTATATAAAAGCATTAAATGCAATTCACTATATGCATGATAAATATTCATATGAAGCAATTGAAATGGCTTTACATGATAGAGAAATTTTAAGAACAATGGCATGTGGAATTGCTGGATTATCAGTAGTTGCCGACTCATTATCAGCTATCAGATATGCAAAAGTAAAAGTTATAAGAGATGAAACAGGTCTAGCTGTCGATTATGAAATTGAAGGAGACTTCCCTAAATTTGGTAATGATGACGACAGAGTTGACGAAATTGCTGTATGTATTGTAAAAAGATTTTTACAAAAATTGCAAAAACATCAAACTTATAGAAATTCAAAACAAACATTATCAATTTTAACAATAACATCAAATGTTGTTTATGGTAAAAACACAGGAAACACACCTGATGGAAGAAGAGCCGGAGCCCCATTCGGACCAGGAGCAAACCCTCTACATGGTAGAGATACAAATGGAGCATTAGCAGTTATGAACTCAATTGCAAAACTTCCATTTGAAGAAGCTGAAGATGGTATTTCTTACACATTTTCAATAACACCTGGAACTCTTGGAAAGACTGAAGATGAGAGAGTTACAAATATGGTTAATATGTTAGATGGATACTTTAAACAAACAGGTCATCACATCAATGTAAATGTTTTTGATAGAAGCCTATTACTAGATGCTATGGACCATCCAGAAAAATATCCTCAACTTACAATTCGTGTTTCTGGATATGCTGTTAACTTTACAAAATTAACAAGAGAACAACAATTAGATGTTGTAAACAGAACTATTCATGAAAAAATTTAAAAATTTCGGGATTGGGGAGACGGGTCTCTAATCCCTATTTTTTAGGAGAAACAATATGGAAAAAAAAGATATTAATTTAAAATACTATGCAAAAGTACATTCAATAGAATCATTTGGAACAGTTGATGGTCCAGGAATACGTTTTGTACTATTTTTACAAGGATGCCACCTACAATGTAAATACTGCCATAACAGAGATACATGGAATATGAATGGTGGAGAATATAAATCATTAGATGATATATTCGAAAAAATTATGAAATATAAAAATTATATTTATCCAAATGGTGGTGTAACTGTAACAGGTGGAGAACCTTTATTACAAGTCAAATTTCTAATTGAATTATTTGAGAAACTAAAAAAAGAAAACATTCATACTTGTGTTGACACTTCAGGTATGGTTGCTTTAACACCAGATATAAAAAAATTACTTTCTTTAACAGATTTAGTTTTACTAGATATAAAACATATCGATTCAAAAAAATGCAAAAATTTAGTTGGATTTGGTAATGAAAAGGAACTTGCTTTTGCACGTTATTTAAGTGAAAACAATATTCATATGTGGATTCGTCAAGTTCTTGTTCCTGGTTATACTGATGATGAACAAGATTTATTAAAACTAAAAAATTTTATCGATAGTTTAAATACTGTTGATAAAGTTGAAGTTCTTCCATATCACGATATGGGTAGATATAAATGGGAAAAGTTAGGTCTAAAATATGAATTAGATGGTGTACGAGTTGCAAATGATGATGATGTAAAAAGAGCAAAAAAAATTCTAGGTATTTCCTAGAATTTTTTAATTACTCAACTGGTATTTACTTATCCAATAACCTGTTAACTGCTCTCCATCATCTTCAGTTCCATTATCATTTTTATCCCACCAGAAAGCCTCTGGAATTTGATAACCATCGTCAGCATTATTATCTGTAACATTCAAAAATTTAACATCTGAACGAGCATTTGAAGTGTCTAAATTACTCCAATCATTTACAGAATTTAAGATTTTATATTCATAACGTGGAACCCACACAAAATAACTTGTTGTAGTTGCATCTGTAATAGTGTTTCCACTTACATTTCCATCGGTTACCACAATATTTGCCCATCTACTTTGACTATAATCATACCAATTTGATGGAGCACCTTGTTCTATTGGCACATATTCACTTATACTATCACCATTATATATAACATAATATGTTCTTGCTTTCAAATCCCCATTACTCTTGAAGTTTGTTAAATCCGGATCATTTGCAACTTTCGTTGTAACCTTTTTTGTAATTGCTCCAACATAAGCATTTGTTGAAGAATTTCTAGCGATTATATTTACAGTATATGTTGTATTTATACTCAAGCCAGTATATGTGTAATTTTCTGTGCTTGATGTACCTTCATGTTTTAATTCACCATTTAGATAATATTCATATTTTATTGGAACATTTTCAGTATTTCCATCACTATTTGTTGTTTGTAATAATGTTCCTGTAATATCTTTTACATGAATACAGTCACTTGCAGGAGATAATTCAGCAGTAATTCTTGCATTTTTTTCTTCTCTTGTTAATTGATATTTTGTTATCCAATATCCTGTTAACTGTTCTCCCTCATCTTCTTTTTCATCATCATTTTTGTCCCACCAAAAAGCTTCTGGTATTTGATATCCTGTTTCTGTATTTGTTCCTGTTCCCATTATAAATTTAACATCTGACCTTTGACTTGTTTGATTTAATTTATATTGATAACGTGGTATCCACACATAATATGTTTCAAGTCCATCATTTCTTGTAACTATATTAGCCCAATTTGAATATGTATAATTATACCAATTACTTGGAGCATCTTGACTAATTGGAATTTCATTATGCTCTGTTCCATCTTCATCATAATAAACATAAAATGTTGTATCAGGATCAAATCCCTCTAAGTTAGGTGGGTTAACCTCAGTTGGTTCTAATGTTTTTGTCATACTTCCAACTATTGCACCATTAACATCTAATGCTGTTACATTTACTATATAACTTTCATTTTCTGTAAGACCAGTAAATGTATAATCTTCTAAAGTATTTGAAGTATTTTTTATTTGTCCATTTAATGCATATGTATAGCTTGTCGCTTTATCAGATACATTATTTGTAAAGTTACTTACAACTATACTAGATTTTCCTGCAGTCATATTGTAATCTATTTTAAATTTTGCTAATTCACTCAATTGATATTTTGAAATCCAATAGCCAGAAATTGACATCATTAATAATCCATTATCAGCATTTCCATCACCAAAATCAAAAGCTTCTGGTAATTGATATCCTTGATCTACTAATTCTTTATATGTTGTAACTTGTCCTGTTGTAGCATCCATATAATTATTATACACATCAACAAATTTGACATCTGACTTTTGAGTACTTTGATCCAATTTATATACATATCTTGGAACCCATACATAATATGCCTCAACACCTTCTGCTTCAACATAAACATTTGCCCATTTTTGATTATTATAGTCATACCAATTATCTGGTTCAGAATCATAAATCCAATTTAATGGTTCTAATGTTTGGTCATCTTTTGGTTTTAAATATCTTGTATATTTTTTATTGAAGTTATCCAAAAATGGTATATTTACATATACTCCATTTACCAATTTATAAGTTCCATCTCCAGAAACTTTTCTTTTAGCATTTAATATTTCTTTTTTCTCTTTCTTACCAATTGGTTTAATTTTAAATTCATAATCTGTATTTTCCTTTGCATTGAAGTCTATAGATATTTTGTGTTTTCCATATCCACTAACTACTACATCTTTTCCGTCTTTTTTATATGTTATTGTATCTATTCCATCAACTTCTTGCACTGTTACAAGACATAGAAATGTATATGAATAGTCATCATTTACAGTAAACAATTTCGATTCCCAAGAAAATTCTGATAATTCTTCTGCCTTTTTCTTTTCTCTATTTATTTTTACTATATGTTGAAAAATTGGTATAAAAATTAATAAGCAAATCAATATTACAGCATTTATTATAAATATTCTTTTTTTACTTTTTATTACTTTTTTTTCTTTTTTAGCCTTCATATAATTTTTCCTTTCTATATTTTTTATTTAAACAAGAAAAAATTATATTCCATCGCCTTGAACCACTACAGCACGAGAATAATGTAAATTTGCAAAATAAGCATTTTGACCATAAGGATAACCAAAACCTCTATAGAATCCACCATCATAAGAGAAAATACTTTCTTTCATATTTCTCAAAATTCCATATGAATCTCCATAAAAATTATTTGAATAAGCACCATACCAATTTTTTGTTTCGTCCATAGCATCACCTTTTTTTGCAACATAATCAGTAGTATATAAATTTTTATATCTATTTACAGAATTTTTTAAGTTTATTGATAGACTATTTAGTGATCCTGATGCAGTCCACTCATTATTAAATTTCATCACAACCCCAGTAGCATTCCCTGTTGTAGTCTCACCATCATTGACTTTACCCGGATTACCATAACTAGAAGCAGACAAAATAGCCAAAGCACCGTACTCTGTATTCTTTTGCATATGAACATCAATATTATTAGAAGCACCACTAGAAGTTAAATTATCATTAATAGTCTCACCAAGCCCCATTGCTCCACCAAGCTCTTCCATTTTTCTAACATTCATCATCCAATCGCTTAAATTATAAGTAGCACCATCATTTCCATTAGCCTGTAATACAGCTTTAGAGCTACCAGTTCCTAAAAGAACCATAGCTCCAAAGCCAACAGATATTGCAATTATATTTCTAAACAAACCATTTCTTTTCATTCGTTTCCTCCAAAAACTAAACTTTTTTATACTCAAACAACATTATCCTAACAATTTAAGTTCAACATTTTCCATTTTATATTTACCATCAACCAATTTAAATTCAACTAAAGTCTCATCTAATGATTCTTTATTTTGTCTTAAATCAGTAGTAAATAACAATTTAATTTGTGGAATTTCAACATTATTAGTTACAATTTCTTTAAAACATTCTGCCATATGTTTTTCGTCTTCACAAACCAAAATTAATTGAGGTAAACCGGCAAATCCAGAATCACCTGGTTGAAAGTTTTCATAAAAATCTTTATATAAATTCATTTTTTCAACTAATTTCTTTTTCCAGTCAAATTCTCTTCTAACAGCTTCAAATAAAAATTGAATTGATTTATTATTTTTTGTAAGTTTTACAGAACCACCTGTTGCTTTAAATACTTTTCCTAATGTTTTTGCAGTAAGTGCTGGTTTAACTGTATAACTATCAAAGGCTTTTACCTTTCTTAAATATGCAATCAATACTTGATTTCCAGCCAATCTCTTCTTAATCATTGGAACTGGTTTTGTATTATCAGAAGGTTGCCATTTACATTCAACCTCTTTTGAAGTCAATAAATATTTTCCCATTTTCTCTAAGCAATAAATTCTATAAATTCCTTTTCCCTCATCAGATGTAAAATAATATCTAGTTAATATTTTAGATTTTACTAAAGCATCTAATTTGTTATTTAATTTATCCTGAGATTTGGGGTCTATTCCTTTTATTTCTAACATTTGATATATTTGTCTTGATGTTATAAATTCAAATTCGTTTACTAAATCTAATATAGCAAAATGAATATCTGTAATATGACCTATATTTATCTTATGTACAATTTGATTCATTGAAACATAACCATCTTTGCCATCAAAAGTTTTTATTTCTCCTTCTCTAATTGCAAATGGTGACACTTGTGCTTTTATTTCATTATCTTCAACCATTTTAATTCCTCCCCTAAAATAATAAATTTTTATTAATTTAAATAATAAACCACATCTTACATTATAATTAATTTGACTTTCTTTTTATCATAATCAATCTTTTTTATACAAATATCTATTTTTTCACCATAATTTAAACCATCTTTATATTCTGCCATTCCTACTAAATTAGGTGTAAGTTCAATAAATATTCCATTTTTGTTTTTTTCGGTTTCTCTTACTATTCCTGTAGTTTTCATACCTGTTTGAAATTTATTAGCATTTTCTTCCCAAGTTCCTAAAGTATCTTTATATGATAAATTTATTTTTCCAGTCTTTCTATCTATAGATTTTACCACAATTTTTACATTTTGTCCAATTTTTAGTCTTTCATATGGAGATTTTATTCTAGCAACAGATAAATCCTCAATATATGCTAGTCCAACAACTCCTCCACCAATATCAATAAATGCACCATATGGAGTAATATTTTTAACAATCCCTTTAAGACATTCTCCCTCTTTTAAATCATGTTTTACACAATCCAAAACTTCTTTTTGTACATCTTTTCTTGAAAAAATAAATTTATCTCCATTTTTTTCTTTCAATTTAAATTGAACACATTTATGTACTTTTCCCTCACATAAATTTGCTTTTGGAATTCCATCTTTATCTATATTTATAGCCTCAATTTCTGTTCTTGGTATAATTCCCTCTAATCCATTTTCAGTTTTTACATGTAAATTATAATTATTATCACAATTCGTAACAACACCTTGTAAAATATCCTCTTTTGTTTCTTCTATATTTTCACTTTTCCAACCCTCTGGAAAAAATTTAAATGAATTCATATTATTCTCCCTTTTCTTTCGTATCTCTGAACAAATCACTTCAAATATAATTTTACCTCAAATTATTAGTCAAATCAATAGCCTAAAATAAAATTTTCTTAACCTCAAAATCTTTTAAATATCTCCATGTTCCAATTTTCAAATCTTTAACACATATATCACCAATTTTACTTCTATGTAGAGCAATTACTTTACTGCCAACAGCTTCACACATTTTTCTAACCTGTCTATTTTTTCCTTCATGAATAGTTATCTCTAATCTGGATATATTTTTCTCAGCATCTGTTTTTAAAATTTTAACTTTTGCAGGTCTTGTAATATAATCTTCTATCTCAACACCATTTCTTAATTTTTCAACAACTTCATTTTGAATAATTCCCCTTAAAGTAACCGTATATGTTTTTGTAATCTCATGTTTAGGATGTGTAACTTTATAAACAAAATCTCCATCATTTGTTAAAATTAAGGCTCCAGATGTATACATATCAAGTCTTCCAACAGGTACTATTCTTTCTTTTACTTTAACTAAATCTAAAACAGAATCTCTATTAAATTGGTCTTTTGCTGTTGTAACATAACCAATTGGTTTATTTAACAAAATATACACCATTTTATCTACATTATGAACCGGTTTTCCACAAAATTCAACCTTATCCACAGATGGATTAATCTTAGTTCCAAGTTCATTTACAATTTTTCCATTAACAGAAACTTTTCCTTCTAAAATTAGTTCTTCACACTTTCTTCTCGAAGCTATTCCACTATTTGCTAAAAATTTCTGTAATCTTATACTATCTTCTTCCATTAATTTTCCTTTCTTAAAAATATGAAAAATATCATTCACCGATATTTCAAAAAATTTCCCCACTAAACTGTAACTTTTTATTTTTTTCTTAATTCTTGTAATACATTTTCAAAATACTCTGGTAATGGAGCCTCAATAAACATGTCTTTACCAGTAATTGGATGTTTAAATTTTAAACACTTTGCATGAAGACATTGTCCTTTAATTCCCCACTCATTTTTACCATTTGAATATGTAGTATCACCAACAACAGGATAACCAATTTCAGACAAATGAACCCTAATTTGATGAGTTCTCCCTGTTTCAATTTTAACTTCTAACAATGTATAATTTCCAAATCTCTCCAGAACCTTAAAATGAGTAACTGCATTTTTCCCATTTTTATTAACAGCCATTTTCTTTCTATCTTTAGTACTTCTACCAATTGGCATATTTATTGTTGCCTCTTCTTCCTTAACAAATCCTTTAACTAATGCAATATATGTTTTTTCTACCTCATGATTCTTGATTTGTTCGCTCATATTAATATGTGCCTTATCATTTTTTGCAACAACTATAACCCCTGATGTATCTTTGTCCAATCTATGAACTATTCCTGGTCTAATTTCTCCACCAATACCTGATAAAGAATCTTTACAAACAGCCATTACTGTATTTACTAGTGTTCCATCTGGATTTCCATTTGCTGGATGAACAACCATTCCCTTTGGTTTATTTACAACTATAATATCATTGTCCTCATATAAAATATCTATTGGAATATTTTGAGCTTCTATTGAAACTTTCTTCGGTACCTCTTCTTCAAGAATTATTTCATCATCTTTCTGTACCTTATATGATACCTTTGTTTTCTTTCCATTTACCAATACTTTTCCATTTTCTATCATTTTTTGAATATGTGCTCTAGAATATTCAGTATTCTCTGCCAAATACGAGTCAATTCTTTTTCCAATTTCTAATTCTTTTATATTTACTATCAAAATTGCACTTCCTTTTTCATTAATTAATCATTATTTTCAACTTGTACTTTTGCATTTAATCTCTCATAAATAACAAAATTATCATCTGAATATATCTCTTTATAATTTTTATCATGAGTTTTAACAATTAACATATTATTCTTTGATTTTTTACCTAAAATAACATGTGTAATATTATATTTTTCATAAGTATCTTCATAAAATGTAGATATTGACGATGTATTTATAAAATCAGAAAATATATCCTGATCCTTGTTTCCACTAAATTCTGGTGAATATAAATCAGCCCTTGAATCAATGAAAACAGGAATTCCTCTAAATAACATATAACTTCCGAAATTATATTCATTGTAAAATCTTGCTGTACTTAAATCTATATTTTCTAAAATATAATCACACGCAGCAACCGGGTATGAACTTGTACTCACATATGAATCATCAAGCTTTGGTTTTATAGCATCACAACACATTAATATTATTAAAAATGCTAAACATACAACAACACCAATATGCTTAAATGTTTTTTCAAGTTCATCTATTCCACACTTCGTATACTTATTAATCAATTCAACCAACATTTTTCCTAATATTACCGAGCAAATTACTGTAAACATTGAAAGCTGTCTTCTCGTTTTTAACATCAAATAACACAAACCAGTAACCATAAATAAATCAGATAATCTAATCTTTGTTTTTGTAAATATGAGAACTGCTAAAAATATTATAACTATACACATTGCCTCTGTATTATTTGTAATTGTCATTGGCAAATGCTCACTAATATTTTGAGTTGTATTACCTTTCATTGTTTTGTATAAATATGTATAAGGTGTATCACCAAGTGGTGTTAATAATCCAGTAAATACACATATAATCATTACAATAATTAAATATTTAACATTATCTTTTCTTCTAATAACAATCTTATAAGAATTATTTTCGTCTTCTCTTTTTGCTTTTATTTTTTTATTTCTATCATTTTGTTCATCTAGCTTTATTTGTAACTCCTTCAATCTTTCTAAATTATTATTCTTTTGAGCAACTTTCATTTTATGTTTAATTACCATTTGTCTAATCTTCTTATAAATAATTATATCAGCTAGCACAGCTATAAAATATTCTCCTACATATGGTAAAAACAATACAAAGAAAAATGGCCATGTTGCAACATGTAAATTAGCAATTAATATTGAAATAGTAATAAGTCCAATAACATATCTTATTTTTCCATTTTCAACAAATCTCTCAATAAAAAATAATTCCCATATAAACAAAATAAATGTTACTAATTGAGCTCTTGCTGCAATATAACTTCTTAATACATAAATTGCGCCTATTGTAACTGCAAATGATACAGATTTAGATTTTGTTATTTTTGAATTTACAAAAAATAATGAAATTCCTAAAATTGCTGACAAAATACATGTTAATATGTATACACCTTTAAATCCGCCTAATGAATACACAAGATATGTACAAAAATCATATAACCAATGTGGATATGTATAGTTCAAATTTTCATGCCATGAAAAATGGTCCATCATATCTATTCCATTATTTTTTATTAGTTCTCCAATTTTTATTGTATAATATGTATCATTTTGGAATGTGATTGGTGTTACAGCTACACAAAATATTGCAATTAATATTATTGCAACAATTGTAAAATTAACATTTATATTAATATGTTTCTTTAATTTTCCTTTTTTATCTGATTTTTTTGAATTTAAATCTTTTTTAGATTTTATTTTTTTATCATTTTTTGTTTCGTTATTCTTTTTCATATGTTCTTCCTTTCATTCATTATTCAATAAGATTATACCAAATAAAAATAAAAAATGCTACTAAATATATTTATTTTTAGAACAAATCTGAAAAAAGTAATTACAAATCACAGTCTATGTAAAATAAATGATGTAAAAGGTTCTTTCTCATCATTTATTTTACATTTACTTTGAACTGTATTCCAAAAATTTTTTGTCAATTTATAATTCACCATAATTCAAAAAACAGCATAATTTTTTACAATTACACTGTTTTATAACTCTATTATTCTATACAGCCTCTTGATTTTCTGTTTCTTTATGTTCAGCATTTTCACTTTCTTCAACAACCTCTAAGCTACCAACAGAAACCTCATAAGCTACTCTATTTTCAACAGTTCCATCTTCATGTTTCTTTTCATACATTCTAGATTGAACTCTACCTACTATTTTAACCTTAGTTCCAACCTCTAAGTTTTGGCAAAATCTTGCTGTTCTTCCCCATGCAATAGTTGGAATATAATCTGATTTATTATAAGCTCTATTAACAGCTAATAATACATCAGCTATTTCTCTTCCAAATGGTGTTTGTCTATAAATTGGTTTTTTACAAATATAACCAACTAAAACAACTTCATTAGTTATCATATCTTTTTTCACCATTTCATTTTCTTCTTCTTCCTCCAGTTCTTCAACTTCAACAACATCTTTAGCAAAAACTGTTAAAATTAATCTGTTTTTTTCATTTTCATAACTATTGTATGATCTAAATTGTCCCTTTACTAATAAATTTTTACCTTGTGTTAACATCTCATCTGTTATTAATCTTTCTGATACTGTTATTGGTATAATGTCTGCATTTCCACTTAATCTTGCTATTTCAAGATTAAATACATAAAATCTTTCCCCATATATTTCATGGCTAAATTTCTTTTCTCCTGTAACTTTTCCAACTAATGTTAAATAGTTGTTTTCTAAATAATTTGTATCCAAATTTTTTTCCTCCCTTATTTTTTTATCAATATTGTATATTTATCTTTGTGCTTCTCTTTTTACTACATTTATTATTATACACCCTTTTTTTTGTTTTGTCTACATAAAAAGTTAAATTTATTCAAAAAATGTAGATTTTTCCTGTATTTGAAGAATTATGATATATTAAATTATATACATAACACTAATTTTTATACCAATAATTTGATAGAAATTTGATGATTTTAGAATATTGTTAAAATATAATAGTTTGATTATTATATAGCCAACTATTATAAACAAATCATTCTACACTAGTTACAATTCACAGTCTTTGAAAAAATTTATAATCCGTATCTGCATTCCTGAAGGATCCACTTTATAATTGTCCTTATATATCAATTCGAAAACAGAAACAATATCAAACCCCTTTTGTTTAATATTTTTTATCAACATATCCAAAGAATCAGCTGTATGTTTAGTTCCATTATGAGTCAAAATTATATCTCCAGAATCTAACTTTTTATCCAACCTGTTCCACATCTCATCACCTGTAAGTCCAGTATAATCTAAAGTATCTAAACTCCATTGAATTGTATAATACCCTTTATCAGTTGCTGCTTTTATAACAGTATTATTATATTCTCCATATGGAGCTCTATATAATTTTGTTCTTGAACCAATTACTTTTTCTATTTTATCATTACTCTTTTCAATCTCTTCAATATTTTTTTCATAACTCAAATTATTTACATGTGGATGTGAATCACTATGACTTCCGAATTTCTTGACCAGCTTCATTTATCTTTTTTACTGCTTCTGGATATTTATCAATCCAATCACCAACCATAAAAAAAGTTATTTTTATATTATTTTCTTTTAAAACTTCCAATATTTTATCTATATCATCAGCATTCCAAGCACAATTCATTGTTAAAGCAACTTTCTTTTTATCTGTTTTCACCTTATATATTGGCAATAATTTTCCTTCCTTTGCTGATGTTTCTATTGTATCTCCAGATTTCACCTGAAAATTTGCAACTCCAACAAATAATAATGTTACTGTTAATATAGATACTAAATATGTAAATATCTTTTCTTTACTAAATACTAAAAACATATAATCACCTAAAAAAATTTATTCATTAAAATACTCAATTATTCCATTAAAAATCCCCCAAGCCAATTTATTTTGATACTCATCATCAAGTAATTGTTGTTCCTCTTCAGGATTAGACAAAAATCCACACTCCACTATTGAAATAGGAATCTCAACATGTTTCATAATATATACAGTATCAAGTTTCATAGCAACCCTTTTATTATCTTTCTGAATTGATTCATTCAAATTCGATTGTATTTTTTTTGCTAAATTAATACTCTTCTCATTTTTGCTATTATAAAAACATTGCCATCCCCAATACTGTTGCTGTGGAATTTTATTCAAATGCACACTTACAAATAAATCTGCAGATGAACTATTTCCAATTTTAACTCTATTTCTAATATCAGATATTTTCTTTTCCCTTAATGTTGTCTTATCCAAATCATAAATTGCATTTTCATCTGAACGTGTTAATATAACTGTGCATCCACTTTGCTCTAATAAATTTTGTAATTTTAATGATATTTTTAAATTAGTTTCCGCTTCTGTTGTCCCTCTACTACTTTGTGCTCCTTCATCTGGCACCCCATGCCCAGCATCAACCACTATAACTTTTCCAGAAACAGGTGTTGCAGTAGTACTTTGTGTTTCTTCATCTAAATTTATTTTTGCTCCCTCATATGAATATACAAATATACCCAACAAAACTGCAAGTAAAATTAAAGTTATCCTTTTTCTTTTTATAACATACATAACATTCCTCCTTACTTATTAATCATTATTATGATTTTTAGATTTTTATTACTGTTATAAACAATTAATTAGCAAACAAAAAAAGAAAGCAGATTTTTCTACTCTCTTTAATATATCTCTATTTTTTTCTTCTATCTATTGCATAACTACTTCCCATAATAGATTTAGCTACATGTTTAACTTGAGCTCCAACTTCACCTATTTCTAGAATATTTGCGAATCGACCTTTATCAGCCTCAACAACCCCAACAGAAATGGATGTAAGAGGAAATTGCTCAATAACACCTTTTCTGTTAGCAACTTCAATATACCCATTTTCTACATCCTCCTCTGTAAAAAAGGCATTAACACCAGCGTCAAAATTTGCTATAATACTTTCACAAATTTTATCACAATTCAAAGTAGGAATAATAGCAACAAAGTCATCTCCACCAATATGACCAACAAAACTATTATTAGGTACATATGAATGGACACATCTTAATATTATATCAGCTGTATATTTAATTATCTCATCACCTTTTAAAAATCCATAAATATCATTATACGCCTTAAAATTATCCAAATCCAAATATAGTACTGAGAAATCTTCTTTATTAGAAATTTTTTTCTTTAATTCTGCATGTATCTGAACATTTCCAGGTAATCCTGTTAAAGGACTTATTCTTCTATTTATATTAATCAATCTTCCTAAATTCTTTATTGTAAAGTACAAATACTGTGTATTTACAGGTTTTTTTATATAATATTCAACAGATTCCTTTAATATATCTATTCTATGTTGTCTATTTGAATTAGAAGAAACAACTATTATAGGAGTTATACTATTATCATCATCATTTCTTATCTTTTTACATAATTCAATAACATCAACTTTAATTGCATCTTCGTTTACAATTATTATTGAAGGAATATTTTTCAAAGCTATATCTATTTGTTCTGATTTTACACTTATAAATTTATATTCATGGTCATTTTCAAATAACTTCTTAAATACCATTATTGAAGATTCATCATCATCTATTATATATATTTCTTGTATCATTTGTTCCTCCTTCTTGCAGCTATTTAATTATTTATCAAATCTAACAAGACCTGTCTCCTCCGTAATACCATTAGAATTTTTAACAATCACTTCAATAAAGTTTTGTCCTGCTTGTAATTCCATTGGCAAAGTATAATTAAATTCTTTCATATCTTTATCATCCAAATTTACTATATAATCTTGATTATCATCTTTATTTAATTTAAACTCTACACTTGATAATTTTTCATCATCAGATGATTTAATTACAAAATGTTTTTCATCATCACTTAAAGCAACACTAACCTTTGGTTTAGACACCCCATTAATTTTTTGTACCTTTGTATCTGTGTTATTATTTACATCAACTACAATAACTGTCAATGTATGTAATCCTTTCATAGCATCTATTTCCTGGTTTATTTTTGTATCATTTATTTGTATAGTTTTCTCTTCTTCTTCATCCCATCTATATGTCATATATGAAATTTGATTTTCTTCTTCACATGTAATTTTTATTTTATTACCAGAAACCTCAAAATTTATATTACTTTGACGTTCATATTGCTTTTCGTATGGAATCTCATTTCCATCAGCATCCACAACTAAAACATGTAAAGTATTTGTACCTGAAGGAACTTTTATTTCTTTTTCTATATATTTTCCATTATTTCCATTTACAACAGTTGACTCTTCATCATTCCATCTATATTCTAATTTAGAAATATTTTTACTATGAACTACTTTTAATAATATTGTATCTTCTGATTTATCTTCAATAGAAATTGATGGTTGTAAATTTTCACTTTGACTTTTTCCCTGTTTTCCTATAATTGAATAAATTCCCATACCTATCATAAATGTTCCAAATATTAATAAAGCTATTGCAAAAATACGCAATATTGTTCCTATTTTTATAGGTTTAGAATTTCTATTTTTTATCTTCTTTTCATTAACTGGCATACTTGTTGAAAGTATTTGATTCATTTTTATAACACCTCTCTACTAATGAAATTATAACATACCAAATTTTAATTGTAAACTAAAAAAGAAAAAATATTGGAGCAGAAAACCCTCAAAATTTTCCACCCCAACTATTTACTTTAAATCATTTTATAATACAAATTTCTTAATCAACACAATTCCACTTGCCAATGTTACTAACACTGCAAAAGTTAAAGTAACGTACAATCTTGCACGACCCGTAGCTATTGCTAAAAGAACTGGTGCATCATCTATATCATCTTCACCTGGAACCTTATTATTTGGAGTTGAATCTCTATCTGGAACATGTTTATCATTATAATCCTCAGAAATTTCCGCTGTATTTACTTTTAAGCCTAAATTATTTTTATCATTTTTCCAAGTAAGTACAACTTCAACATCCGCACTTTGACCAGGTTGTAACAACGTATTTTCCAATTTTCTTGTACTTATAACATTATTTCCCTCATCAGTCCAATCAGGATTATCTTTTGCATCAAATTTTAATCCATCTGGAATATAATCTCTAATTTGCTTTGCGTATCCAGCAATATCACCCTCATTTGTTACTCTTATAGAATATCTGAATTTAACTGTTACTGAACTCAATTTTTTTCTATTTAATTCTACTTTAACAACTTGTTCAGGATCATCTTCTGGTTTATGTCCAGTTTGTGTTACTGTTTCTTTTCCATTTTCAATAACAATTGCTTGTGTTACCCATTTTCTTAATGCTAAGTCAAATTCTGTTAATTTAACATATTCTTTATCTTGGTCATCTTCACCGTCAACCCATTTATCTGGTGTTGAATCTATATCATCAATTGGATTTCCATCTTTATCTGTATCATCTGATATTTGTGCACTATTTACCAATATTTTATTTGAACCATTTGGTTCAGTTACTTTAAATGCAATTTTAACATCTGCATAATCAGGGTTTGTATCTGATATTTCTTTTGTTCCATCAAAAGCTGTTAATAACGCAGGATTTTCTTTTAATGGAGAATCCTCTTTCATTCTTGCTTCACCTTGTTCTTTTGATAGATAATCTGTTGTTAATTTTACTGCATTTTTAACATCTGTTGTTTCCTTACCATCTTTATCATACATTACCCATCTATATTCTTTATTTATAGAATTATCTGGTAAATATTCAAGGCCATCTGGTACATCATCAGATACTTTTGATGCATATCCATCTATTTCACCCTCGTTAAATACTCTTATTGTATATGTAACAATATCACCTGTTACAACATCTAATGGTTCTTTTGAATGTTCATATGTTATTTTATTATTTTCACTATCATATTTTACTTGTGGTATTCTTGTTGTTACATCTTTATCACCAATATTTGTAATAAATTTTCTTAATGCTAAGTCAAATTTCTTAACAACTAATTTTTCAAAGTCATCATCATCTTCTTGACCAGGTATATAATCTCCTGTTTCATCATCTTTATATGATGGTAAGTCTTTATCTGATGGTAATACAACATTATTTTCTTTTGAATCCCTATCTGTTACATCTTGTTTCTTTTCATCTTTATATTTTGTTATATCTGCTATATTTGTAATCTTTCCTTGTGCATCTTCTGTTACTTTACACATAATAGGAATTTCTTTATAAGATAATATTATTTTTCCATCATCATTTATTGTTGCTTTTTCGATAATATAATTATCTAAATAATTTGTAGTAACTGTTCTTCCATCTTCAGATACTTTCCATCCATATTTATCATTAAAGTCTCCTTCAACAAATTGTAAATATGGAGGTAAGTGGTCTTTAATTTCACTTGCATATCCACTTATGCTTCCTTCATTATATACTCTTAGCATATAAACAACAATATCATTTTTTGTAACTTCTACTGGTTCTTTTGTATGATTATAAATTGCTGTTGTTATCATATTACCATTTTCATCTACAGTATTTAATTTTGATGTATCTACTACCGGTGCTCTAGTATATGACCCATTTGAATTTTTCAAATATTCAGAATCTTCTATTGTTTTATCTTTGCTTACAGCTATAATAAATTTTCTTAATGCTAAATCAAATGATTGTAAAATTACATTATCATAATCTTCATCATCTTCATATTTAATCCATTTATCTGGACTTGAATCTCTATCATCAATTGGATTTCCATCTTTATCTGTATCTCCTGTAATAGCAGCTTCATTTCTGATGATTTCGTTTGTTGCATTATCAGCTACAACTTTCATATAAACAGATACTTCTCTATAATCCGGATTTTTATCATTTATTGTGTTTACATATCCTTTTGTTTTATCAAATGATTTTATTAAGTTTGCTCCATTTTTTGTTATTTCAGCACCTTTTCCTTTTGCTAAATAATCTGTTGAAATTAACTCAACTCTATTTGTATCTTTGTTAATATTTTTAATATCCCAAATTCCTTGGTTATATTTAATAGCTTCTTTTTCTTCTTTTGATAATGTTGTATCTGCATCTAATTCAGTAGCATCTTTTTCAGACCACATAAATTCTAGTCCTTCTGGAATATCTTCTGAAATTTCTGATGCATATCCATCAACATCACCTTCATTATATACTCTTAATGTATATTTAACTATATCTCCAGTTTTTACTGATACTGGATTTTTATCCATTTCATAATCAGCTGTTGTTGCTGTTCCATTTGCTAATTTTGTAACATCAACACTTAATAATCTTTCAGGTACTTTTGTTCCATTTACTTCAACTATTCTTTTAATTAATTTTAAATCAAATTGATAGTCTTTTACATTTACATATAAGTTTCCATCAGCATTTAGTTCTACAGTTGCATCTTGACCTTTTTGTGATGTTATATCATTTCCTTTATCATCTACAACTTTACGAGTTACATTTTTAACTTTATATGTATTACCTTCTAATACTTTTTCAACTGTTACTACTATTGTTCCATCAAATTTACAATATCCATCTGGAGCCACTGTCTCTTTTATAGTATAAACATCATTATTTCCAACATTTTCTGATGTTATTTTGACATTTTCTGCTATTGTTAATTTTCCTGTTACTTCTTTTGTAACGCCATTAACAACAAATGTTGCTTTACTATTTAATTGTTCTCCTTTTGCATCTTGTTTTACTAATACTAAATTATATGAACCCTCATTTTGTTTTTTAATAATTAATTTTTCAAAGTCATCATCATCTTGTTGTCCTTTATAATAATTATTTGAATCTGTTAAATCAGATTTATTATTATTTCCTGTATAGTTTTCCATGTTATCTTTATTTACACTTGGTGTTGTTGATGGTTCAGAATCTCTATCTTTTCCTTTTTGATTTGTTATTGTTTCCTTTGTTACTGCATCATATTCTTCTGAAATCCAAGCAACATTTGTTAACACTTTATCACTATTTGTATTTGCTGTTGCTGTAACTGTACATTCTATTTCAATTGTATCTGAATCTAATGTACTTCCATCATATGCATTTAAATTTTGAGTTCCTGTTGTTGTAAATGTAGCTTTGTTTGTAGACTCATCATAAACTACAGAATAACTATTTCCTTTACCAGATGTTACTGTTCCTGTTGTTTTTAATTTTAATCCTGTTGGTAATTGATCAACAATTTTTGTTGCTCTACCAGCTTTTTCTCCTTCATTATAAACTGTTAATTTATATGTAACAACACTTCCATTAGAAACCGTTACTGGATCTTTTCTATGTTTATATGTTGCAGTTTTACCAGTTTTTACTGTTGAAGTATCTATATTTGGTATTCTTGAACTATTACCATCAAGAGCTTTACCATCAACTTTTGTTATATATTTTCTTAAAGCTAAGTCAAATTCTTTTACATCTGGTGTTCTTTCAATTAATATAATTGGTTGTGTATTTTGTTGAGTAGCATTTGCATACAATGTAACCTTTGTTGTTGATGTTACTGTACCATTTGCATATGCTGCTGCATTCTTATTTGCTGTTGAAATTAAGTAATTATATAATAATACTGCTTGTTCCTGTCTATCTTTTCCTGCACCAGTTTGAGAACCAAAACTATTAAAGTGCAAATCATAATCACTTAAACTTTTGTATGATTCCCCATTATGTGCCATATCTAATGTTCTATAAAATAACCAAGATGTTTTTTCATCTCCAAATTGATTATATACTTTGTTGAATACTGTATCATCATGGTTTGTAAAATACCACATTGCAGCTTGTTGAACTGCTTCTATATCACTTTCTGTTAATGGATTTGTATAATCTTCAGCATATATACCCGCAGCTTCTAGTAATGCTGTTTTTTCTGTGTCTGTTGATACACCTTTTAAATATACTAAATCTGTTAATGCCAATAAATTATTGAAATATCCATTATTTACTATACTTTGTAATACTGGATTTCCAGAAGCTAATATTTCTGATTTTTCTGTTTTTAAATCATAAGAAATTGTATACTCTGCCTTTGTTGTTGTATCATTAAAACCTACTCCTGCTCTAACACAATAATAATTTCCAGTTACGAATGTATCGCTTGTTCTATTATCATATTTTACTATTTGCCATATTTTAGCACCAACAATTGATTCTGTTGTTGAACCATTTGCTAATGGATTTCCAATAGCATATGCTAAATTGTCTGGTGTAGTTCCTTTTCTATATTCATTTATTCCAAAATACATTGGTGTTGTAAGTGGTGTTTTTGCTTTTGCTGTATTTGGAATTGTCATAAGTATAATTGCAAATATAATACTCATGATTGACAAAGTTATTCTTTTCTTACTCATAATAAAATCTTCTCCTTCTTATATAAATAACATTACTTTAATTTTATTTCATTAAAGCCTTGAAGTCAATAGCTTTTATAGCGTTTTTTTATTTGATTTTTTTTGCCCTTTCTTTAGCTTACGGAAGGGCTTTTTGTATAGCATATATTTTTTTTACGCCTACATTACAATTATATTACATTTTTGTTACAAAATCAATATTTATGTAAAATGTTTATATTTTTTAAATTTTTTCTTAGGGATATATGCCTTTGAAGTTTTAGTTACAATTCACGATTTATATAAAATAAATTATGAGTAAGGTGCTTCCCTTAGGATTATATATATA